>Ga0194130_10001102_pt1 | contig 45799 bp, 36 predicted proteins | sample TA2KigsurfametaG_FD_160084 | JGI IMG/M metagenome (GOLD analysis project Ga0194130, IMG submission 160084) | Freshwater microbial communities from Lake Tanganyika, Tanzania - TA2015050 Kigoma 12 surface | ecosystem: Environmental > Aquatic > Freshwater > Lake | place: Tanzania: Lake Tanganyika...
AGAAAAATATTATATAATGCCTGGTATGAAAGCCAGACTGGCAATCCTCCAATGCCATAAGACTGTATGATTATATTATATCTTTTTATATAAAAGTATATAAAATTATACAATATCAGAGGAGGGATGAAGAAATTAAACATACAGAATATATGATTTTAAGAGATAAAATTTGTAAATCAAGGAAAGACATAAATAAAATATTAGAAGAAGAATATAATAATAAAAATATACTGATTAATAAAAAAAAAGACAAAGCAAATGGTTATATAAAAAAAAAAGATCAAACAAGTGGTTGCCATAAAAAAGATCCTAGTAAAAGAGCTCCAGATGATAAATATAATTATAATTTATAATCAATAAAAACTGATTTTTATATTATAAGTATATTATAGACAATCAAGAATGATAGAGCATTTTTTAACAGAATCTCAAGTAAAGCAAACTGAATATATGATAATAAATCATAATATTTGTAAAGGAATGAATGATATAAATGATGAATTAAGAAGAAGCAGAAATACTAATCAATTGCTAAATTACAATAAATATTATGAAAGAAATTATAAAACAAAAGATGTAAAATATAAAGATTGTAAAAAACAGGAAGTAAAAAAAGAATATAATAAGGATCAACATAATCCTTATAATTATAAGTAAAAAATTAACCTAGATAATATAAATTTATTTATATGAACAGTAATAAACTAAAAATGTTACAATAACAAATTGAATTTTTATATATTTATAAAAATTGACTTTTATTAATAATATTATAAATATATATATAAAATGGTTTATTTTTTTATGACAGAATCTGATGTAAAAGAAGCTGAATATTTAATAATAGATAATAATATTTATTTTACAATGAAAGATATAAATAAAGCATTAGAAGAAAGAAAAAAAAATAATGATAAAAATTATTATAAAGAAAAAGATAATAAGAAAGAAAACAATAATAAAGAAAACAATAAGAAAGAAAATAAAAAGCAAGAAAATAAAAAGCAAGAAAAGAAAGATAATAAAAAGAAAGAAAAGAAAGATAATAAATATAATTTATTATCTTTAATTTTAACATTAAAAGAGTTAGAGATAAATATTTTTAAAATAATAAAAAAAAAGCTTATATTTTATAAATTATAAAAAATTGAATAAATATTAACATATATATAATATATATATTAAGATGCAGGATTATAGTTCAATAAGTTTAATTAATAGTGTAAATAATTTCGGTGAACTTTTAAATAATTATAGTTCAAGAATTAATGAAAAAATTTCAAAATGCAGTAAAATTGATATTGAGGAATTAAAACTCTTTTGTGATAAAATAATTCAAGAATCTGAAAAATATAATTCAAATTTAGAAAATTGGTATGATGATAATTATCATGAAGATATTATTAAACTACATCAAAATTTAGAGATATTTAATGATAAAATTAAATTATATAATATAAGTAATACTATAATAATAAATTAAATTTTTAGAATTTTTGAATTAATTCATCGTAACCACCAATAAATTTATTTTTAAAAAAAATAATTGGAAAAGTTTGATGTTTAGTATCTATACCTATGTCAGGATTAATACTATTAGTTTCTGATAATAAATTAAAAAAATTTTTATATTCATTATCAATTTCATAAAATTTATATGGAATTTTATGATCTCTTGCGTAATTTTTAGCTTTTTCAGTATAACCACAATAGCTTAAACCAAATATAGTTAATTTTTTTGTATTAATTTTATCCATAAATTTATTAATATGTTCTTTACTATAAATCTCCATAAAATTTGATTTAGATATTTAAAGTATATATATTATAAGATGAAATTATTATTATTTATAGATAATATTTCTTTCAATAAAAAATGGGGAACAATTTTAAATTTTATAAAAAAATGGTTTATATACTATCTTAATAATGAAATTATTCAAAATAATATAGAACAACTAAAAATTATAAAATTATTTCCAAGAACAGAATTAATCCTTGATACTAAAAATGATAATATGAAAATTGAAAATATAATTAAATTTTTCTCAGGTATCATTTTCAAAAATATTATGTCAAATACTGATTTATTAAGTCTTATTGATAATTCTATTGACTATGATTTGATTATTATTTTTTCACTAAGAAAGGTTCTATATTGTCCTAATATTTATGAATATATTGAAATGAGCCATATCAAAAATATTTTAGTTTTTAATTTTGATAATGCTAAACAAACACCTGATTCTATGTTGGGAACTAAAGAACTAATTATTAAAAAAGCTACGAAAAACTTTTATGAAGTATTTATAACTAATAATATTAATAGTTTTGATAAAATGATTGAAGCAATGAATAATAGAATTAATATAATAAAAACTTATGATTATCAAAATATTACAATAAATAATCTTCAAAAAATATTAATTGATCTTTATAATTTAGAAAATACTATTTTTAATTCAAAAAACCAATCTTTAAATACAGAGTCTCTACTAGAATGCATTAATAATTACGATTTATCAGTTTTTCATAGTGAAGATTATTACATGTTTTTAAAATATACAATTAAATTTATAAAAAGTATGCTAACAACTAATCATAATAATAATCTTATTTCAAATTCATTTAATGATTCAGATAAAATATTTAAACATATTTTTGATTTTTATCAAATAGTTTATCCTAAAATACATAAGCTATTAAAAGAAGAAAATTTATTATTTAATTTTGATTTGTCATCTGTAAATGTTAATATTCATGATATTAAAGATAAAGATTATGCTAACTTAATTAAGAATGATGATACTTCTGAAACATATCTAAATTCAATAATTAGTATGTCAAATTGGAAGGATGAATTAACCGATTTAAACTGTTTTGGATTATTATTAAAATATAATATACGAAAAGGAATTAAGAATAAAAATTTTAATTTGATAAAATATTATGGTATAATATCAGAATATCCAAATATATTTGTTAGTAATATTTCTAACAATTTTATCTCTATTAATGATTACTATCAATTAATATTAAATCACCTTCAAGAAGAACCCGATTTTGTATTTGATTTAAATAATTTTGAAGTTATTGATAGTTATCATGGTAATGCTAATATTATGTTGCCACTATATATTAATAAAGAACATTGGTATATTTTTAATAAAATAAAAAGATACCATCTTACACTAATAAATAATTATTTAGAACCTTACTATAATTCTAAAATGGATGATATTTATTTCTTTGTATTATTAAAGTCATTTAACACTATGCTTTTAAAGAATAGTAATGATTCAATAAGACTAACAATATATATTTTAAGAACTGCTATGCAAATCTGTATTGATAATAAATATTGCTTAAATGTAAAGAATGAATGTGCGAAATATTATAATGATCTATTATCATCACAAACTATATATAATTTTAAACAAATATATAATGATTTTTTAGTTAGATTCATACAAATGATTATAACTTCAAAGGTTGATATTCTAAAAACTTTAAACGAATTTGAAAATATAAAAGAACATTATATTTTAATAAATAAAGAAAATGATGTTGTTAATTATCTTAATCTACATAATGATTTACTTAAATTAACATCATTTATGGATAATTTATTTAAAATTTCTGGCTTTAATCAATTAATGAAAAATATTGATGCTTCAAATGGAATGCTAGATAATCATAATTCAAATTTTAATTTATCAATTTTTAAAAATATTATTATAAAAATATAAAATTATAATTGATACTATGTAAAGAAAACTATATATAAAAATAAGCATTTTTTGTAAAATATTAGTTATCAATACCAGATATTTTAGTTATAAGAATTGTTGACATAGTTGTTGATATATTTTTATTATTAGCAAAAAATAATAAATATGTAGCTATATAATTATATGGACTATTATTGATATTTCGTTTGCTACCCCCTAAGTGCATTCCCTATTGCATTCAATGCTGCATTTAAATTAAAATTACTGTTTGGAATGGCACTTGAAATGGCACCACCAATTGTGTTCATATTACTACTGTTATTTAATGAACTATTACCACTATTGTTGGTTATAACACTATTTCCACTGCTACCTCCTAAGAGACCCGATAACGGGTTTATATTTGTGTTTTGATTGCTACCTCCTAAGAGATTCGATAAAGGGTTTATATTTTGTGGAGGTATAGTTGTTTGTGGAGGTATAGTTGTTTGTGGAGGTATAGTTGTTTGTGGGGGTATAGTTGTTTGTGGAAGTATAGTTGTTTGTGGGGGTATAGTTGTTTGTGGAGGTATAGTTGTTTGTGGTAGTATAGTTGTTTGTGAAGGTATAGTTGTTTGTGAAGGTATAGTATTGTTTGTGGTTAGATTTTTATTATTAGCAAAAAATAATAAATACGTTATGATACCTACTGCTAATGTAATAATAATAATAATTATCATTTGTATTATAATTTATATATATATATAAAAAAATAATAAAAAATTTATTATTCTATACCAGGTGTTTTATGTCTAATGATATTTAATCTATTTATTCCATCATCTTCATTTATTGTATTTGTATTTCCAATAAATTTTATATTCGTTCCATCATTAAATCTATTTTTATAATAAGAACAAACTTTAGAACCAGTGCAAGTACACCATGGTGTCAACTCTCCATCTTTTGGTTTTCTTCCAAAAGCATTTATAGACGCTTTACCAATAGGATTACCAGAACTATCAGCATATTCTCTAGCTTGTGAACCAAGCATGCAACATGTATGATGTGTTGAATCGTTAAAACAATGTGATGTCTCTGGTATATCTGGTAAACCACATTTTTCTAATAATTGTTTTCTATCTTCTCTATCTTTTCTTTCAAAAGATCCCATAGGCATATTATCAATTTCAATTATAAATTCACTTATATCTTCAATACTTGTAATAGTTTTTTTTAATTCTCCATCGTAGCCATATAGTTCTGCCTTAAAAGGTGTGCTAATTATATATTCAATATCAACATTCCTTTTATCAAATTCTTCTTTATATGATTCTATTATTTTTTTTATATTAAATATTTGTTCGTTAGATACATATATTTTAACTAATCTTCTTGACGATACAACAAAACTTTCACATCTATTATCAAAATAATGTAAAATAAGTAAAAATATAATTATAAAAATTATAATAAAAAGACAGTTCATTATAAATTATTTATATATAAAATATAAATATAATAAAAACATGAAAAGACATAATATATTATTATTATGCCTGATTGCTACCTTTTTATTTATGGTAGTATATATTTATTGTAATTATTGTAAAAATCCAAGTATTTCAAATATAATTACAAGTGATGATTGTAAATACATAATATTGGTTGGTATGATTATAATGAATATTTTTACAATATTGTATGAGTTAGAAAGAAAAGATGATATTTTACTTATAATAATAATATTTTTATTGATTGGAATTTATGGAGTAATTTTTATTAAAGAAGAAAATAATATTCATTTTGTTTTTGCTGCTATTGTATTTTTAGCAATTATATCATTTATGGTTAAACATTTTATATGCAGTAAAAAAAAAGAAAATGATATATTATTTATTTTACTTTTTTTACAGTCACTACTATTTATAATTACACTTTCTAATCTAGATAATAATATATTTTTCTTAGAAGTATTTTATATAATCACATTTGCTGTTTTTTATATAGTATTACATTTTACAAAAAAATAAAATAAAAATAAAAATTGATTAATATATATTTTATAATTAATATATAAATAGAATGAAGATTAAAGAATTTATTAAAGAAATAATTGATGAACCTTCAAAACTAGATGAACTAGAAGAGGAAGAATATAGTAAATTAATAAAATATTTACAAAAAGCTTATTTTAATAAAAACATTAGTTTAGTTTCTGATAAATTGTTTGATTATATAAAAGATAATTATGAAACTAAATTTAAGAAAAAGCTTACTGATGTCGGAGCTCCAATAATGAAAAATAAAACAAAAATCAAACTACCACATTATATGGGAAGTTTAGATAAAATTAAACCATCTATGAGTGAATTTACAAAATGGGTATCAAAATATAGTGGTCCTTATATTTTATCATATAAATTAGATGGAATTTCTGCTCTAGTTAACAAAGTAGATAATAAAATATCAATGTATACTAGAGGTAATGGAATTTACGGACAAGATATATCACATGTGTTAGAATATATAAATATCAATACAGATTTATTAAAAAATAATGATGCTATAAGAGGAGAATTAATTATATCAAAGAAGAATTTTGAGACTATTAAAGAGAAAATGGCAAATGCTAGAAATGCTGTTTCAGGAATAATTAATACTAAAAATCCAGAAAAGGAAATGTTAAAATTAATAGACTTTGTAGCATATTGGGTTATAGAACCAGAATTAAGACAATCAGAACAAATGAAATATATAAAGAAGAAGGAAATAACCATGGTTGATTATATAAATGTAAAAAAGATGACTATAGATTATTTATCTGAAATGTTATCTAAAGGAAGAAAAGAATATAAATATGAAATAGATGGTGTTGTAGTAATAGATGATTCTAAAGTTTATACACAAATTGAGGGAGAGAATCCAGATTATGGTTTTGCTTTTAAACAGGTATTAACCGATCAAATAGCAGAAACTATAGTTGTTGATGTATTATGGGATATATCAAAAGATGGATATTTAAAACCAAAAATAAAGATAGAAACAGTTGAATTATTAGGTTCAGAAATAACATATGCTACAGCATTTAATGCTAAATATATATTTGACAATAATATAGGACCTGGTTCTGTAATTAAAATAATTAAAAGTGGAGACGTTATACCTTATATTCATGAAATTATATCACCATCTGAGAGTGGAAAACCAAAAATGCCATCAATAAAATATAAATGGAATGAAACGAATGTAGATATAATAGCTGAAGATTTAGATGAAGAAAATATGACAAAAATAATTATAAAAAAGTTATTATATTTTTTTGAAAGTTTGGATATTAAATTTATGGGTGAAGGCATGATTACCAAATTTGTTGAAGCAGGATACGATGATTTGTGGAAAATATTAGAAGCAGATAAAGATAAATTATCAAAAATTGATGGATTAGGTAAGAAATCAGTTGATAAAATTTATGAAAGTATAAATGAAGGTATAAAAAATAGATATATATATGATTTAATGGCTGCATCACAAATATTTGGCAGAGGTATTGGTGCCAAAAAATTTAAATTAATAATTGATATCTATCCAAATATTATAGAAATATTTAATAAAGAAGGATATGAACATACATTAAAATTAATTAATACAGTAAATGGTTTTGAAAATAAGACATCAATAAAAGTTGTTGATAATATAAAATCATTTGAAACTTGGTTAAATAATTTATTAAAACTTAAAAAAGATGCTCTTTTTAAAATGAATCATAAGGTAAATTCTTTAGAAAATGATACTGAATTAAAAAAATATTCTGAAAAAATTAAAGAATATAGTAATAAAACGGTTGTATTTACAGGTTTTAGAGATAAGGATATTGAAATTATTTTAGAAAAATTAGGAACAAAAATTACGAATTCAATATCCAAAAATACTGATATTCTTGTTGCATCTAATCCCGATGAAAATACAGCTAAAATTAATAAAGCTAAAGAATTAGATGTAAAAATTATTTCTAAAGATCAATTCTATAAATTAATAAAAAAATAAAAAAATTGATTTTATATATATAAGGATTTAAAAATAAATAGATATATAGAGCTATAGTATATGAAACGTTTTAATCCATTCAAGATATATCAGGCAGCCAAGAAACCCAAGATCCCCAAGAAATCCGAAGAAGTAGCAAATGAAGAATCAGACGATGAAGAAGAACCCGAGCTTCCTTTTCCATTTAATTTTCCGTTAAAGAATGAAGAAAAGATATATATAACAGAGAATCATCTTTATTTTAATACCGATGTAAGTAAGTCAAGTGTGGATCAGGTAAAAAAATTAATGAGAGAACATGCACAAAAATATCAGAAAATCAATAGAAATATTATGGTAGAGTCTATGAAACCAATGCCATTATTTCTTCATATTAATTCTCCAGGTGGATGTGTTCATTCAAGTTTTGCACTATATGATTTTATAATAGAATACAACAAATTTATGCCTGTTCATACTATAGTAGAAGGATTAGCAGCTAGTGCAGCAACAATTATTAGTTGTGCAGGAGCTTATAGATATATTACACCTAATAGTTTTATGTTAATTCATCAACTCTCAACATTTATGGGTGGTAATTTTGAACAATTGAAAGATGAATTTGGAAATTGCCAAAAGATAATGGATAAAATCATAAATATTTATACTAAACATGGGACTATTAATAAGAAAAAACTTCCTGATATATTAAAGCATGATATTATATGGGATGCTGATGAATGCATTAAACAAGGGCTAGTAGAAGAAATTAAATTAGTAGATATTTTTAATTAGAAATAAATTTTTTTAAAATATAAAATAATATATATAATTATATTATAATATGAAAGAATCAAAAATCTTTTTGGATTATATTGACAAAATTAAAAAAGTAATAGATAAAATAAAAAAAATAGAATTTATTTTTGAAAAAATAAAGATGGAGGAATTAAATGGTGGAGGTAACAAAAAAAATAATAAATTAGAAAAATATAAACAAGAAATATTAAAGCTTCGTGAAATTAGGAATAAATATTTAATGGAATTAGAAATGTATAAAGAAAAAATAAAAGCATTAACAGTTCAAAATCAATATTTTTATAAAAAAATATCTGAACTTTCTTTTGTTAATTATATAAACTATACAGAGAAGAACAACTTGGTGGATAAATTAGATTTTTTTAATAAATCATTAGATACATTACAAAGTTCAATTTTAACAAATGTAAATGCTGGTAATGAATTACTTGAAAGATTTAATGCTAAAACAAAAATGAATGGAGAAAATAAAATATCAAATGTAAATATTACTATAACAAATAAAGATTTAGATGGTGAAGGTTTCAACAAAATAGTAAGTGTAGGTGGTAAAGATAATAATGATTTAGAAATAAATAATAACGTACAAAATCAATCTGGTGGTTATGAAATTGGTAAATTTAAAAGAGAAAATAAAATTAGTAAAGTAACTTCTGAGTTGCAGAATAAAATTACTTTAATGAGAACAATTACAATAGGAGTAAGAAAAATTATTGAAAATATAATTAGAAATATTAATGATCAAAATAATAATAATAGTTTACTAAATATAAGAATTAAATTAGAATGGATTATAAATAAGTTTAGAGAACTATCAGAAGATAATGAAGAAGCTAGGGCTTTATTAGATGCATTAACAAATGTTTCATCAGGATTAAATAGTACTGTTACTGATATGAATGTATTTGAAACTTTATTGGATAAAATTAATAAAGATACAAAAAATTTTGTTGAAGATGCAGGTGAAATTACTAAAGATTTACCTATTAATCCTATTTTAGATTCTAGAGCAAGTTATAATACTATACAAACAGGAGGATATGATAATGAAATAGAAATTGATAATTTAATTAAATTAATCAATATATATCAAAGAGGTGGTGCTGATAATGATCGTCAATATTATGACTTTAATACAATAACTAAATGGTTAGATTTTTTTGCGAATTGTCGTAGTTGGCCTGAACCATTAAAATATAAATTTAACATAATAAGAACAAATTATTATATGTCAAAAAAAGTTTTAGAACAAATAAAAAAAAGTTTTGTTTTTGATGATGAAAAAACAAATCCATTAAATCTTCTAATGCCTATTATTGAAAAAAATTCATTTGATTTTACTATTATATCAAATGAGAATATATCAGAAGTTTTTAAGGATGATTTTGATTCTAATAATTCATCAAAAGGAATTGATGAAATGACAAAAGAAATAAAAAAAGAATTACCAATAGATTTAGATGGCTTGATGTTAGCTTTTTTATTAGAAAATAATAGTGATAATGCTGAATCAGATAAATTAGAAAAATATGAAAAATATTTTATAAATATGAACAATAACTTAACAGAATTATTATATAGTTTAAACTTTTTTAAAGCCTTAAGTTTTGCATTTAAATTAGTAGATCCAAAAGAAACAGGAGTAGAAATTGATGATATTGAACAAAATGAAACAACTAAAATATTTACATCCTTACAAAAATTAACATATCAAACTGAATTATTTAAAGATCCAGCTGAATTTATTACTTTAAAATCAGAATTATTACAAAATGCCTTTACAAAATTATACTGGAAACCATTTGAAAAATTTTTATCAATATATAGTTCTTTAGATGAAAAATTACAAGCTGACATTGATATATTAGAAGAAAATATTAAAAATTTTATTTTGGGTATGAAATATTCATCAAATCAATCACAAATACATTCTATGTTTTATAATATAGATTTAAATAATAAAAAATCTTCATCGTTAAATATAACAGATTATGATTCCACTTTTTTATATATAAATATGCTTAAGAGAGCCCTATACCTTAAAGAAAATAAAATGTTTTATACGCTTTTTAATGCGATTATAAATGCTAATTCTAAAAATTTAGAACTTAAAATTAAAAAAACAGATATTATAAATTTTTCTAAATTATCTGATGAAAATATTCCAGAATTAGTAGAAGATAATAAAAAATTAACTGGAGGTTCAAGAAAATTAATAGGAAGTGCAAGAAAATTAATAGGAGGTGCAAGAAAATTAATAGGAGGTGGTGAACCTGAACTAATATTGACAGCAGAAGAAGCAAAAACTAAATTAATAGAAGATGCTAAATTAGCCTTTAATAATGTTAATCGTTCTAAAGTTACTGATATGTACAGTATGATCGATAAAGTTGTAGATGGTTTAAAATTAGAAACTTTTTCTAAAATTAAGACATATATACAAAATTTAGATGTTCAAATAGTTACTAAGGATAAATCAGGAGCTTTTAAGGACAAAACATTACAACCACAAAGTATTACTGATAATATTGATAATACGATTAAAGGCACAAAAGAGCTAGATATTGAAAAAGAAAAACTTAGACTAATTCTTGAAAATATACCAAAAGATCAAGGAAGAAAAATTATCGTAGCATATAAAGATGCTATAAATATTAAAATAGCTTCTGTTGAACAAGAAATTTCAAAATTGGAAAGTAATTTTGAAACTCAAAAAAATGATGTAAATTTATTAAAGGAGCAAATTACAGCTTTAAATAATAAAATAATTTCTTCAGGTGATCTCGCTACTATTAATAGTTTAACGGCACAAAAAAAACTTTTAGCTAAACAATATAAACAACAATTTAAAACTTTTTATTCATCATCTAAAAATAAAATAAAATTTATAAATGATAAAGGTTATTTACTAAATTTTATAGAATTTGTAAATAGTCAAGAAAAAATTTATGATGAAACAAAAGTAAGTAATTCTAATTCACAGGAAATTATTAAAACATTAGGAAAGTTGGATACTAGTAATAATGAAAAATTTAATAATTCAAAATCCCAAATAAAAGAAGAATTAAGAGAATTAATTAAGACGAGTGATAATGACACAGATTATCTAGAAAAATATGAATTATTAAAGAAATTAAATATACAATTAATTTACTCTGTTGATAAAATTGTAACTGAATCATTAAATGCAGTCACAGTTTTTGTAAAAGCTAGGAAGGAAGGAAATAGTGAATCAGATAGATATAGTTATGATAAAACATGCATAACTGTAAAAGAAAAAGAGGGTATTCAAAAATTTGGTAAATTTAAAAATATTTTTTGGTCTAATAGAACAATATCTGATTTATATTGCGGTAAGGATATAAATTGTAATGAAAAAGTTCCTCTTACAAATAGTGTGAGGGATATGATTCAAATAGGAACAAAAAGTGTAGTTATATTTACTTATGGTCCTTCAGGTTCAGGTAAGACCAAAATACTTACAGGTATTCCTTATGGAAACGTTGAAGGAGATAAAAGAGGTGTTATTACACGAATAATGGAAGATAGTTTAGACGAAATAACTATATCATCATCTGGTACTGAAATATCCATAGAAGTTATGGTTGGTGAAATATATGGTGAAAAAACTAATTTATCCTTACTAGATAATAAATATATTGAATGTTTATATATTTGGGATTTAACAACCTTAGAGGAACGTCTATATTCTAGTGATATTAGCCAAGAAGCACCAGCTGAATATAAACAATTTACAGATAAAATACAATTTTTAGAAGATTTAAAAAGTTCTCAATATACTTCTGATGATAGAAAATTTAATATTTCATTATTAGATAAAATAAAAATATGGAGATCAACACATCAAATGAAAAATAATTTTAATCCTGATCCTGAATATCTTAAGAAATTTTTGAATTTAGAAGGTTATACAAAAAATCCTACAGAATTAGAAAAATATAATAATATTTATAAAATTGCTGGTTTATCAAATGATGATGAAAGCACTTTATATACTAAATTTACAGATGAAGATAGTTTTAAAAAATTTAGTAAAAAAATATCTGATCCAAAAGATATTTCTAAATTTGGTCAAGAAGTATCTATGGAATTAGAAGATAAAATAGATAAAATTCAAGCAATAAGAAGAGTTAAAAATCGTGTTAGATGTACTAAATATAATCCTGATAGTTCTAGATCACATATGTATATTATTATCAGAATAATTGATCCAGTCACTGGTCAATATAAATATTATATAATTATTGATAAAGCAGGAAGCGAAATTCCATATGAAATCGCAGCAAGTGAATTTGTAAGATTAGCCCCAGATTTAAATGAAGAAGAAGTATCCTTTTTTACTATTACTTATCCTATTAAAATTGAGGAAAGACCAACTCAGGATGAAAAACAAGATCTAATAAAATTAAAAAATAAATTAAGTCAAAAAAAACTTACTGAAATACAAAAAATAGTAAAGGGAGATTTTATAAATAAAACATCAATAATATATAATGATAATACAAATCCAATCATAGAATTATTTTTCTCAGAAAATTTTAAAATAAAAATTGAAACTAAAATTAACGATGTTAGTAAAAGAATTCGTGAAGATATAATAAGAAGTGGAAATACATTAGAATCAATTAAAATACAAGAACTTTCATTATCATTAAATATTAAAATTATTATTAGTGGAGTAAGTCAAGATTTTAATTACGTTATGACCCATGAAATAAATAAACCATTAAATATAGATTTATCTCTTTTAATGAAAATTTTAAGAGAACAAAAAAAAACAGATGAATCTATAATTAGAGAGATTATTGCTAATATTAAGTCTAGTAAAATAAAGAAAAATATGCCTCTTTTATTATTTAGTGGTAATACAGAATCTAATACAAATATATTTCAAGTAGCTACTGATAATATAAATACTAGTGTATCAAATTTAACAAATAATTTAATGGATATGTTAAATCTTTTAAATAAAGGAACTAGTTTACCTGCTAGTAAATTTAAGGCTGATTTTGAAAAATTTTATAAAGATGTTGAGCCGCAATTTTTAAATTATAATATAAGTAACTTAACTACCTTACCAAACATACCTAAAGTTAGTATAAAAATAACAAAAGGTGATAAACAACCAGATTTTAATGTTATAAATGATATTAATACCCAAAATTTAAATGATTTTAAAACTAATTTAGATAAAAATTTTAATAATATTAATTCTTTTTTAGAGAAATTAAAAAGTATAAATACAGTAAATTCAGAAAAAATTCAATTATTAATTGATAGTATTAAAGAATTAGTCTCACCCTCTGCAGCAGGAATAAATTTAGAAATATTAGAAGGTCTTACACCAGAAAATTACGATAATATATTAGATGCAATACAAAAAGGTATAGAAATAATTAAAAAAGCATATCTTTTTATAAATTTAGAAAAAAAAATAGAAGCACATAAATTAGAAGATAAATCAATGTTAACAACAAATTTTGGTAATCAATCTACTGATGATGATAAGAAAAAATTTAAATTTAAATATGAAAGTGATTTTATAAAATCTTTATTTGAACAAGTAATAGAAAAAAGTTTTACATCTTCAGTAGATAGAACATTACCAACTACAAAACAACTAGACATAGATCATAGAAGTTTAGTCGCATCATATTTTATACAAAGAGCCTATTTTTCTAAATTAAAACAAGGATTAATTGGTTGCAACTCACAAGTAATTGTTGATGTAACTACAAAAATAACAGATACTATTAGATTTATTTTTGATTCAGTTGATAATCCAATAACTAAATCTTTTATTAATATAGATTATGCAACAAATGTAGATACTGCTCAATTTACTATTAGTGAAGAAATGGATAAAAATATACTTTTTGAAAAAGATGAAAAAATAAAGAGAGATATTGGAAAATGGATGAATAAAGCGATTACTAACGGTACAAAACCAGAAACTTTAGCAGAATTATCAAAAATTTTAGATGAATTAAAAATTAATTATAAACATTTAAATTTAATTGATGAAATAAAATTAATTAAAAATAATGATGATAAAATAACTTTTTATATTAAAAAATTAACGAAGGATAATTCTATGGATGAACAAATTAAAACAAGTGTAAGAAATTTAATAAAACAATTATATTTAATAAGTAAATTAGATGATGTTCTAAGATTTTTAAATTTTATAGAAAATACATCAAAAAAGATTATATATCTAAAATCAAACACTTCTATAATAGCAAATTTTGATGAAATTTTATGGAAGGATAATGATAAAATTACTTATATGATAGAATATGAACGTTTATTTAATATAACATCTTTATTTGCTTTAGATGAAGACTCTATTAAATTTAAAGAACTAAATCAAGCTAAAGATCAATGGACAAATAATGATCGTAAAGATTATGGAAAGATATGGGAAAATGTTGCTAATAATATAATACCTATTTATTTATTAAATGTTCGTCAAGGTTTTTGGATAAATCATTCTATTAGAACACTTATGAGAAATATAATGTACACATCTGATAATGTCTGGTTAGATAATCCTATTTTTGATGTAAATAATACTACAAAAGATGATAGTTTAAATAAACTTGACGCTGCTAAAAAATCAACAGCAGTATTATTATTAGAGAATATTTATACTCTTGAGGATTATTTAAAAAGATATAAAAATGATAAAGAAGAAATTTCAAATAGAATATTTTCAAATAAAGATACATTAGAACAAGTTTATTTAGCAGCTTATGATATATCAATTAGTCCTTGGTTAAAATTATTAGCTACTATATATCATTTAGGTGCTGATAATCATCCTACTGACATAAATATTAAATTAGTAAAAGGTGCTAAAAGTAGTTCTAATAATGTAAAATGGGGAGGAACTAAACTAATAGAAAATTTTGTAACATTAAATTTACCTCTATTTAAAAGTAAACCATTAGCTGAAGAATTTATAAAAATGATTGCTGCAGATCCAGAATATCCTGAAGCTTTTAATTTTTCGGATAATATGTTTAAAGAGATAACATCTAATAAAAATCCAGGTTATTATTTAAAAAATGAAAATGATATTATAAATTTAAGATTACCTTGGAATTCTTTAAAATTAACAGATGGAGAAATAGAAAAATTTAAAGGTTTTTTTACAACAAAAGATTTTGAAAACTTATTTAAATATACTATTGGTAATGAAGAAGTTACATTTGAAGAAATTGATAAATTAAATAAAATATATGAAGAAAATAATAAATTATTGATTCCTAATCCTCTTGATGATCAAGGCAAACCTGTGAAAGTAACTACATTTGTTGATAAAAAAATTAAGGATTATAAAGAAAAAGTTAGTAATTTTACAAAAGATATAGCAGCTATGAAAATTCAAGATGCTATGAAGCAATTTAATTTTGATTTAATACAACGTGGTGGTGGTTTTAAAAATCAAGTTGGCGGGGATGGTTATACTGATGAAGAAAAAGGCCTATTAACAAGGTTATTAGAAGAATCCAAAACTATTTTTCCAAATAAAACAGATCAACAAATTATTGATGAAATAAAATCACCTGTTGATTCTAAAATTACTGATAAACAATTAATCATGACGGGTAGAAAAGATAAAGAGGAGGCACCGTTTACCAAAATAATTGCGAATTTTGTAACACCTATATTATCAAATTTGGATGATACTGAAAAAATTAATTATTTATTTCAAAAATTGGATGAGGGTATTATTAAATCAACAGATGTAAATAAATATTATGCTATATTAAATGCTTGGACGAAACTTTCAGGAGCAATTAGCGCACTAACAAATGCTATTGGTCATTTTAATGGAGATGTAAAACAAGTATACGATAGAACTACAAGAACGTTTCAGCCTACAACTTTAAATGGAGATACTGAAATTTGTGAAAAAATAATTAAAATAAAAGAAACTTTAAAGACCTCAACCAAATTTAATCCAACATATATAAATAATTTTATTAATATAAATAATTTAATGAAATCAATAGAATTAATTTGTAATTTTTTTAATAGTCTTTTAGGTGGTTACAGTACAGAAATAAAAGCTTATTCACAAGGTAAGCAGATGGAAGCGGATATTACGTTTGTATTATCAATACAAAAAAAAATATTAAATGAAATTAATTCCCCTGATATTAATAATAAAATTTTTGAATTATATATTATAAATTATAATCAGGAATTAGAAAAAATTAAATCTAAAATAATTACAGTAAATAGTAAAGATATAAAAATTTCTAACAATGATAATGATAGAAATAAAATAATAACAGAAATAGACAAATTAATAGATAATAATAAAAAATTAGAATTATATTCTAATAAATCTGGTGATAATAATGAAAAAAATAATGAGAAAATTATACTTAAAAATTGTGAATATATTTTATTAAAATTAAAATTTAATCAAGATTATTTAAAAAAAATTACTGCATCTATTACAATTAATCAAGCTGATCCAATTAAAACATTTAATAGTATAAATGATTATATATTAATAATAAATGAAATTAATGAACAAAACTTAAAATTTAGAGATGAATTAAATAATTTAATACCTGATTTAGGACAATCAAACCAAGAAATAATTAATGAACAACTAGCTTCATTACCTGATAATTTTACAGCTATTGACGCTGAATATAAAAAATATAAAGAAGAAAATGATAAATTAAATACTCAGAATGCTGATTTAGTAAAAAATTTGAATACTGAATTTGCAAAAGAAATAAAAGTTAAGGGTCAATTAGATATTTCATATCCAGTTCGTAACCAATATGATGTAGAATATAGAGCAGCTTTAGAACAAATTGTTAAATTGTGGAGAAATCAAAATCAAGATAAAAAAAATTTTATTTTAACGTTCAAAGGAATCGAAAATGGGGAGAATCCAATAACACTTATAGATTTAATTAAAATACCAGATACTAATAAAGAAAAAATTTTTACTACTGTATTAGATAAAATTATTAATAAAATTCAAGAATATATAAATGAATACGGTATATATCCTGATATCTCAGATTTAGCTAATTTTAATACACTGGTTAATTCTATTTATGATGATATTAAATCCGATATATTTTATACTATTAAATTAACCAGTAAAAATTTAATTAAAAAAATTGAATTTGAAAAATCTGATATATTAAAGGAAATTATAAAACTAAGGGAATTAATTGATTATAAACCAGGCGTCGTTCTATCAGATGAAATAAAGAAGTATATAGGTTTAGAAGCAACAGATAATAATGATGATGCAATAAAAGAAAAAATTGATACCAAAAAAAGAGGATTTTACAATAGATACTTTAAAAATCCAGGCGCCTTTGGGGCAAGGTTTAATACAAACGCTAACCTTGAGAAAGCGAATACTGCTGAAATAAATCAGTTAGATAACTTAATGGTGATGTTAAGTAATCTTTTATTTATTGAAGATTTTGGTTATATTATAGATGAATATGGTAATAGAATTAATGAAAAATATTATACAATAGATGTTAGACAACCAAAAGCAAATAAAGAAGTGGTGTCTGGTTTAATAACAGAAATATTAAAAAATAATAAATATATAAGAGAAAATAAAATAGAAGATCCATTAGCAGGTAAAAACTTAGATAATGTAACAATTCCTGAATTAAAAGCTTCTAAACAAATACAATCAATAAATTCAATTGTTAAAAAATTCAATATATCAAAGAGTGTTATCTTATTATTAGCATTAAGCACAAGTGAATATAAAGTAGGATTATGCACAGTTGCTCTAAAATTTGCTAGTTTATTAACCCAGATTACAAATCCTCCATGCTCAGATGAAGAAGTGCAAGGTGGTGGTGGAAATAGTAGAAAGAAATATAAATTATTGAAAATTAAAGATAAAATTATTGATATATAATAAAATAGAAAACAATTTAAAATTATAATTATTATAAATAGTAGGCCCCCATAGCTCAGTAGGTGGAGCGCTGTGCTTATAACGCAGAGGTCCTGGGTTCGATCCCCAGTGGGGGCACCACTATAATACAAATTTAATTTTTATATTATAGGATTTTACAGTAAGAATAATTTTAGAGCCTATGTGTTTTTATTATATAAATTTTTATATAATAAAAGGTTATTTTATAATTTAAGTATATAATAATATAAAATTATAAATGGTGTATATAAAAAAAATTTATCAAAAATAAGATATGTTTGTCCACATTGTAGTAAGGATTTTAACAATAGAAAAAGTGATTACAATAGACACATAAATAAAAAAAAAGCTTGTGTAAAAGAAAATATAAATATGGAAAAAGAAAATATAAAAATTATAAAGATTAATTTAAGTATTTACCATAAATATTTTTAGATGCATAACAATCATTACTATAATGTCCATCTCGTCCACACCTATAACATATATTTTTTTCACTTGTAATATTTTTATTAGATTTTGTAGATTTATTATTTTTATATTTACAATATAAATTTTCATGACAAGTAACACCTTTTAGTGTATCAAATTCTTTATCACAATAACTACAACAAAATACTTCTTCATCTGATGAATCTTCTATTTCATCTCCTTTTATTGTTATTTTAGCATAACAATCATTCACATAATGTCCATTTCTACCACATCTAGTGCAATTATTTTTTTGTTTAGTTTTAGTTTTTTTACAGTAACAACTTTCTTGATTACATATATCACAAATAACAGGATCATTTTTAATTATATATAATAATCCATCAATAAAGTCAATATAATTAATACCATTTCTATAGGATTTAATATGTATATCGTTATCACATTGATTAATTTTTTGACACATTCCATATACATTTGTTAATTGAAAATTATATGATTTATCAGTAATTTTTAAAGCTTCAACAATTTCTGTTCCTTGAATTATATTTGTATTTGCTTTATCATATTTTTTACAAATATTTATAAATTTAATTTTTATTTTATCTAAATTTTCTAATTTACATTTATTTTCATGTAATTCACATTTATTTTCATCTGTAAATTCTTTATCACAATATTCACAAATCCAAACATTTTCGTAATTATCAATACAATCTTTTGCAAAATGTCCTTTTTCACCACATAGAAAACATTTATCTGTTGTTCCTCTATTCATTTTTTCTAAATTTTCAATAGTTACTTTATCTAATTTAATTTGAACGTATGAACCACCCCTAACATTATTTATACCATATTTATCCATATATATTTTTGTATATTTATCTTCATCGTAATCATCACAATTTGGTTTTAATTCTAATATTTTAATTGGTTTATATTTTTTTGTCCATTGAGAACCAGAAGAATTAAAATGTTGTTCTAATCTAAAATCTGGATTAGTTGTTTTACCAACATAATATTTTTTATTTTCAAGTTCTAAAATATATATGAATACCATTATTAAATATGTAAATATTATTTATTATTAATATCAATTTTTTATCTATTTTTTTGTAATTCTAAAAAATATTTTTCAAAATATTTTTTCATTTTTAGAGACTTTATTTTGCAGTCCAACACACACAAATTTTTTTGTGTTTTAAATTTTACACATGATTTTATAACAATTAAATTATCAAAGTAATAAGGATACAATATCAACTATTTTAAAAATGTGTAAAATGTGGAAATAATTACACATTTTTAAAATATGAAAATTAGAAAGTAATAAGAATAATAAATTAAAAAATTTTAAAAATGTGTAAAATGTGTAAAAAATGTAAAAAATACTTAAAATAAAAAATAAAAGTATCTATGTTTATTAAAATAATAAATTTCAAAAATGTGTAAAAATGTGTAAAAAATAATATAGATTTATTTTATAATTTAAATATATAATAATATAATTATTTAATGGTTAATAAAAAAAATAATGAATTAAAAATAAGATATGTATGTCCTAATTGTAGCAAGGATTTCAATAACAGAAAAAGTGATTATAATAGACATATAAACAAAAAAAATGGTTGTGAAAATGAAAATATAAAGTTTAATAATAATATAAATATAGAAAATAATAATTCATTGATAATGGAAATAATGAATAAGATAATAAATCAAAATGAAAAAATGAATAAGATAATAAATCAAAATGAAAAAATGAATAATGATATATTAGATCTTAAAAACGAAATATCAATATTAAAAGAGGATAATGAAAATCTAAAAAATCAAGTAATTCAATATAATACAAATAATAATAATAATTGTATAATAATAAATAACTTTAATGATACAAATTACAAAGGTAATTTTAACAATTTATTAAAGGAAAGAGGAAAAAGTATATATCTAAAAACATTAAGGAATGTTTTTCTAAATCCACAAAAACCAGAGAATCATACTTTTTATATAGCAGATAAGAGTAGAGGATTAGCAAAAATTTATAATAATGGATTGTGGGAAACAAAAAATATGAATTTGATAGTAGATAAAATAATAGATAGTGTTGTAGAATACTTCAACTTGTCTATAGAGGAAATAAAAGAAGATCATGAAAAATATGAAAGATTAAAAAACACTATAGCTAGTAAAGTGAATTATATTCAATTATGTGATTTAGAATATTTAGATGATTTAGAAGATGATACAAAAGAAAATAAAGAAAGAATACAGCGATGTAAAGAATTTAGACAATTGGTATATGACGAGATTGTTATATTATTTCACGATAACAAAAAAACAGTTTTAGATACACATAAAAAACAGAAAATAATTAAAAATATTTAATTTTCATCTAAAAAGGTTATAAATTTGATTAGATAATGTTTATAAATAAAGTATGTAAATAATTATTATAAAATCTTCAAAATTTTTTATCTATTTTTTGTAATTCTAAAAAATATTTTGAAAAATATTTTTTCATTTTTTGAGACTTTATTTTGCAGTCCAACACACACAAATTTTTTTGTGTTTTAAATTTTAAGTATTTTTGAAAATTTATAATATTAAAAGATATTAAGAATACAAAATTAATAATTCAAAAATACTGAAATTTTAAGTATTTTTGAATTATAAAAAATGAAAGTAAATAAGAATACAATATTAAACATTTAAAAATACTGAATTTTATCAGTATTTTTGAAAATAAAAATTAGTAAAAAACATTAAGAAAACAATTTTAATAATTGAAAAATACTGAATTTTTAAGTATTTTTGAAAATAAAAATTAGTAAATAATAATAGATTTTTTATCTATTTTTTTGTAATTTTTATAAATAGTTTAAAAAATATTTTTTCATTTTTAAAGACTTTATTTTGCAGTTCAACACACACAAAATTTTTTGTGTTGTAAATTTTACACATGAATTTATAACAATTAAAATATCAAAGTAATAAGTATACTAAATCAACATATAAAAACATGTGTAAAATGTTAAAATAATTACACACTAATTACTAGAAAAATAAAAAAGTAATAAGAAGAATAAAAATAAAATGTGTAAAATGTGTAAAATGTTAAAATAATTACACATGAATAAAAAGAAAAATATAAAAGTAATAAGAAAAATAAAATTAAAATGTTTAAAATTAATAATTTTATTTTACTGCAGTAATTTTCATCTAAAAAGGTTATAAATTGGATTAGATAATGTTTATAAATAAAGTATGTAAATAATTATTATAAAATCTTCAAAATTTTTTATCTATTTTTTTGTAATTCTAAAAAATATTTTAAAAAATATTTTTTCATTTTTAGAGACTTTATTTTGCAGTCCAACACACACAAATTTTTTTGTGTTGTAAATTTTACACATGATTTTATAACAATTAAAATATCAAAGTAATAAGGATACTAAATCAACATATAAAAATATGTGTAAAATTAACAAATTATGTGTAAAATTAACAAATTATGTGTAATGTTAAAAAAATTATGTGTAAAAAATAAATATTTACAAATAGAAAGTAATTGAGACAACCAAAATGATAAATAAAATAAATGTGTAAAAATATATTATAGATTTATTTTATAATTTAAGTATATAATAATATAAAATTATAAATGGTATATATAAAAAAAAATTTATCAAAAATAAGATATGTTTGTCCAAATTGTAATAAGGATTTCAATAACAGAAAAAGTGATTTCAATAGACATATAAATAAAAAAAAAGGTTGTGCAAATGATAATATAAATATAGAAAAAGACGATATAAATATAGAAAATGAAACTAAAAATATAGAAAGTAATAATCCAATGATGATTGAATTTATGAATAAAATAATAAATCAAAATAAAAAAATGAATAATGATATATTAGATCTTAAAAACAAAATATCAATATTGGAAGAAGATAATGAAAATCTAAAAAATCAAGTAATTCAATATAATACAAATAATAATAATTGTATAATAATAAATAACTTTAATGATACAAATTACAAAGGTAATTTTAACAATTTATTAAAGGAAAGAGGAAAAAGTATATATCTAAAAACATTAAGAAATGTTTTTCTAAATCCACAAAAACCAGAGAATCATACTTTTTATATAGCAGATAAGAGTAGAGGATTAGCAAAAATTTATAATAATGGATTGTGGGAAACAAAAAATATGGGAACTATCGTAGACAAAATAATAGACAGTGTTGTAGAATACTTTAATTTGTCTATAGAAGAGATAAAAGAAGATCATGAAAAATATGAAAAATTAAAAAAAACAATAGTTAGTAAGGTGAATTATATTCAATTATGTGATTTAGAATATTTAGATGATTTAGAAGATGATACAAAAGAAAATAAAGAAAGAATACAGCGATGTAAAGAATTTAGACAAATGGTTTATGATGAGATTATTGTATTATTTCACGATAACAAAAAAACAGTTTTAGATACACATAAAAAACAGAAAATAATTAAAAATATTTAATTTTTACTAATAATAAAGAGTATAAGAGTCATAAAAATGTAAAATATAAAACAATTTAAAATTATAAATATAATAAATAGTAGGCCCCCATAGCTCAGTAGGTGGAGCGCTGTGCTTATAACGCAGAGGTCCTGGGTTCGATCCCCAGTGGGGGCAATGCTATAATACAAATTTAATTTTTATATTATAGGATTTTTAGAAAAAATTGATAATATTTATATATATAAATATTATTACTAACAATTTGGTTAATATATATTGACTATATCTGTTAATATATATCAATTTAAAATTAGGTTAATATATTTGAAAAAATGATAGATCCTGCTTTTTTACTTTTTTCAAATAGAAACAAAGAAGATAGTAATATGTTTTATGATTTATTACTATTAGTATTAATTATTCCAATTTTAGGACAGATTACAACATTTTTAAAAGATAATGTGCCTAAATACATGAATAAAATATATTATAAATTTACTAATCAGAGTGTAATAGAATTCATAGGATATGACAAATTAGATTATGGAGAGTTTATTCCAACTTATCCAGAAGCAATGTTAGCAGTATTTAGATGGACTATACATAATAAAAAGGTTAAAAATTTAAGACATTACAATAAACAAAGAGGCATTTGGGAAAAGAGTTGTGATGAAGGCCTAACTGATTTAAATTATATGTTAGTTGAAGCTAAAAATGTAGAATTAGAAGAAGGTATATTTATGGATGTAGAACATCAAAGATTAGAAGATCCAAATCTAAAGAAAACAGTTGATGTAAAAACAAATAAATTAACGCTAAATCTTAGATCAGCTATACACAATACTGATTATATAAATAAATTTGTTAATAAATGCATAAAATTTAATCGTGAATATGAATTAGGAATAAATAAGAATAAATTATGTCATTTTATTTTTAAAGGTTATGACAGTAATTATCAATTTAACGAATGCTTTCATATAGATATACTAAAAGAATATGATGAAGATAAAATATATAAAAATCCATTTGATAATATGTTTTTTGATTATAAAGAAAAATTATTAAAACGTGTAAATAAATTACAAGATTTAGAATATTACGAAAGAACTGGCTCTCGTCGTAAAGCAGGCTTTTTATTTTATGGACCTGCAGGATGTGGTAAAACAAGATGTGTTGAAAATTTAGCAAAATTATTAAAAAAACATATTATAGAGGTTCCAATGGCAAGAATAAAAAAAAATTCAGATATTGAAGAATTGTTAAATCTTAAAAAAATTGGTTGCACTGTATTAAAAAAAGAAGATATTATTTACCTTTTTGATGAAATAGATCAATTAGGTAAAATATTACATGATAGAAATATTGATAGCGAACAAAAAGAAAAAAAGCGTAAAGAAAATGAAGAAAAAGATAATTTTGGAAAAGAAGAAGATAAGAAAGAAGATGGACTAAGCAAAGTTATTAAAGAATATATGAGTATGGATACTTGTAAGCCTAATGCAGATGATTCAATTAATTTAGGCACATTATTATCAAGATTAGATGGTATTGGAAATTATGATGGTTTGATTTATATAGCTACAACTAATTGTATAGAAAAACTAGATTCAGCTCTTAAAAGACCAGGTAGATTGGACCCAATCCTTTTTGATTATGCTAGCAAGGAAAATATTGTTGATATTATAGAAAATAATTTACAAATTAAACTGTCTGAAGAACAAAAACAAAGATTACCCGATAGAGATTCTTCATTATGTCATGCTCTTATTATAAAACTTACTCAAGATTATGAAGAAGATATTGAGGGTCTTATTACTGTATTGGAATCATATATAGAAAAAAATTGATTTTTATATTCTCAGTTAAATGTATAGAAAACCATTTTTCAAATGCAATACCGCTTTCCAGCACTTGTTGCTATAATTTTCCTTGCCTATTGTGCTCAAACGAATGCCTTTGGTTGGCGCAACATTGAGACGGGTTTCGTCGGCGTCAAGTATGTCTGGAACGAGATTACTCCTCCTCTCCTTGATCCTGGCTTTAATGCCTACAACAAAATCACCACTTCAATTGTTGAGATTGAAACTCGCCCACAAACAGACGAAGTCCATGATGTTCCATGCGGTACCAATGATGGTGTGCAGGTCCTCATTCGGAAGATTGAGGTAGGGAATCAGTTAGACAAAGAACATGTCCTGAAAGTTGTTTCACAGTATGGACCAGATTACGACAAGTATCTTGTCACAGACCTAGTCAAAGCTCAGATCACCGTCATCTGTTCTAAAATGTCCGCTCAACAAGTAGCCATAGACCAGTTTGATACTATTGACGATTTACTCGTCAAATTCATTCAGGATGAGAACGATAAGAAGGAGACGGGTCTTAAGATCCACTTTGTACGCCTGACTCGCCCAGAACTTCCCAAAGCACTAAATGACAACTACCTTGCTCTCGCTCAAGAAAAGACCCTCAAGAAGGTGTTGGAGGAGAAAAAGGCTAGAATCAGAACGGAGAAGGAGTCCGAACAAATTATAGCAGACAAGGACAATGAGATGAAGTTCCGCAACAACGAAATGCAGAATAAAATTCTCGTCCAAAACATGTTAGCTAAACAGGAGGAGCAGAAAATCAACTCTGCCATTATCATTGAGGCAGCCAAAGCCAACGCTGAGAAAATCATGTTAGAAGCCAAAGCACTGTCAGCAATGTATGGTATTCCTGGCTACAAGGAAGTAGAACAGGCTAAAGCACTGGCTATTAATCAGAAGATTTACTATGGAGAGAAACTCCCTGTCAATTATCCGTTACTCAATAATAATGAGTAATATAGATTATGGTGAAAACTCTCAGTGAATAACACAGCACAACAATAATGAGTAGATATAAATATTTTTATATAGAAAAGAATATAAATAAAATTTGAAATATATAGTAAATATATATAAATATAATATATAAAAAATGACTGATATAAGCACAGTTCGCACAGATCTCCTTTCTATTGTAGGAGATCACAGAATGCATATTAAAACCAAAAGAATTTTAATTAAACAAAAATTAAAAGCAATTAATACTTACATTGATTTAAAACCAAATAAAATTTATAATCTAAAAAAGAGAAAAATAAATAAAATCTTATCACTATTACCATCAATAAAATACAATGTTGAATTAAAAAAATTATTAACAAAAGAATTTATTATTAATATAACTGATTTTGAAAATTATCCTAATATTATTTTTGACAAAGAAGATGATAAAAAAGAATTAAATATGAGTAATCTAAAACCAAAACATAATTTAACTTCACTATTTCAATCTTATACTATCGATAAGTTACCAGATATTAGTGACGATGAAAGAACATGGAGAAGAATTAAAATTTCAACAAAAGATCCTAAAGTAGAAAAAGAAAATAACGAAGATAAGAGTAATCTAAATGAAGCTAATAAAGAAACATTAATTGAAACTATACCAGTAGAATCAGAAGAAGAATCTGATTATTCTAACAGTTTATTAAATTCTGATTCTGAAACAGAAGAAGAATCAGAATGCGAACAAGTTTCTGATGATACTGATGAAGATGATTCTGATGAGAATGATAAAGATTCTGATACTGAAGAATTAGATGAAACAGTAAATAATTTAGTAGAAGATTTATCAGATGATGCGAAAGCCAAAATGATAATAAAGCTAACAAAATATAAATTAGAACATGTATTTAAAATGGAGACTGAAAAGAATAGAAATATGGAACGAATGGAAGAATTGGCTATAAAAAAATTAAAAGTACAAAATAAATACAAGTTAAAAAAATTAGAAAACAGAAAATAATTATAATTTTATTTATTGTCTAAATCCATAAGCTATATAATTACTAGCAAAGATAATAAAGCCAAATATACCAATAAATCCTAATACTATTAAAAGTGTAAAACCAAAGGATATATTATTATCATGAAGATTAAATTTTTTTCTATAATCAAATTTTTCTTTATCTAGAAGTTTAAATTGATAACACCCTTCTTTTGTATCATAAATATAACCTTGTTTTCTATAATATTCTCTAACTCCAACACCTGCTATAACAGCAATTCTTTTAAAATTATTATCGTAAGCAATTTTTTCAGCAACTCTTAATAATTGTTTACCATAACCTTTATGTTGAACTTGATTAGTTTGAGATAATAATATTTTATTATCTGTATAAAGATGTTCATTGTTAGAGCAAGGAACAACTTTACCATAAGTATGTAATTCCCGAATAAGAGCACAACTAAAAAGTTCAGGAAAGATAATTTTTCCTGTATCAGTTTTACCAGCATTAGAAGATAATCTTAATCTAAGGAAAGAATAAAGAATTGGATTTTTAGTTTTTGTTTCAAAACTGATAAAATATTCAATAGCATCAGAAGCATAAAATTGTCTAATCATTAATTCAGGAATTAAATTAGATGAATTAGTAATATTTCTATAATTACCAGCCTCTCTAAATCGAATATCATTTGAGACTAAACCTAAATAATCAAAATCTCTATCAATTTCACCTCTCATACCAGATCTTTTAGTGCCACCACAAACTTGAGTGGTAGGTAAATCTCTAATAACTCTATTTATTCTAACTGATGGATCAATGTTTTGACAGAATTCAAAAATATTTTTATAAAGTGGATTACGTTTTCTTATTTCAATCTGTTCTTCTGTAGATAATTTTTTAAAATTTATTTTTTCTTCAGATGTCATAACTTTATCTTCACCATATGGTTTATATTTACCATCTCTATACCATTTTTCAATTTCAGTATAAGGCATTACCATACAAGGATAAATTTTAATTTGATCTACTTTAAAAAATTGATTACCATTAAATTCTTCCAACATAGCTTTATCAATTTTTGGCATTTTATTTTCATAACCAGGCGGTGGGGGTAAATCAAGCATTAAATGAGCATCAACTTTAAAACCAGCATCTTTTAATATTTTAATTGCTCTTATAGAATGTTTTTTATAACAACCTCTATTAACATATTTTAATATGTTATCATCTAAATGTTGAATACCTAATTCAACACGAGTAGCACCTATTTCTCTTAAGAATTGTATAGTTTTGTAGTTTACATGATCTGGTCTTGTTTCAATGGTAATACCAATAATACGACATGATGCGGATTCATTAAGATAAATTTCTTCAGCTAGTGAAAATGGTTTTCTAATTTCTTTACCAAATATATAATCGATCATAGTATTATGAGCATAATAAATATCTCTAATAAATTGTCTTCTATAATTTTCAGAATACCAATCCCAAGTTCCACCTTTAGTGATAATTTCAAATTTATCGATAGGTAATCCTTTTTGAATATATTGAGTTGCTCTCGCACGACATTGTTTAATAGCATCATAATCATTTTGAATAGCTCTATCAACCCCAGGTTCACCAGGATAATAAGAACGTGGTTGATCGGGTACATTAGGACAATAATAACAATTATTTCCACAACTAAATGCGCCTGAATTTTTTTTACTAGGATCAGTTGGAAAATCATAAACAATTTTTTCAGTATTAGTATTTTTATCAAAAACAGTATAAGAAGGGTAACCACTTGTAAAGATAGTTGATACAATAACAGAAATACCACTATTAACTTTTAGATTTTTTTCAAGAGCTATATCAGAGAAATTGTATCTACCGTTGTTTCTAGCTAACAAATAAAAATAAAGTAAATAATCTGATTTTATAATTTTAGTTTTTATTGTAGTTTGATATTTTATAAATTCATTTTTAATATTGGTTGAATCTAAATTTGTTAGATAATATTTATCTAAAAAATTATAAACATTATCTTCATTAACATCAATTATACCATATGGTTTTATAATATCTTCAATATCAGCTGATTGTTCCATTTATGGTAATATATATAAGGTAATATTTATATTTATTATCAATTTTTATAAATTATCATAAAAACTATTAAATTTTTATGACTGTCATAACAAAATAAAAAAATATATAAATAAATATTAATTATGACAGAGCCAGATATTAATAATCCCTTAACAAGTTTTTTATATAATCCTATGCATAATTTTTTTAATTTGCCGTTAAATAAAGAAACATTTGTTAAATTAATATTTTACAGTATAGATTGGAGATCAATAATAGGTAAAGTATTTAACGTTGAATCATTAATAATAATGACATTTTTAACATTAATAAAATTAGTATTATCAAATATAAATATAATTAATTATTATTTTACGAAGGATAAAAAATCACAAATAAATTTAACATTTACATTAAACAATATAAATATGAATTCAATAAATAAGGATGTTATATATCAACAATATTTATCAATTGTTAATTATATAAAATTAAAAAATATATGTAGAGTTAAATTTACATCAGATATAAATGGTAAATTAACATTATTAGATGATAATACTGAAATTAATATAAGTGATAATATTTTTATAGATAGTGAAGTTAAGAATAATTCTAGTGGTGCGAATATTAATATAACATATAAATTATTAATTTATTCATATAAACATAAAATTCATAGATTACATAAATTTATAGATAAATGTATGAAATTATTATATGGTAAAAATCATCAAGAGAAGAATAATATACAATATTATTTTAAATTTAATAATGTTAATCAAATGAATAATAATATAATATATGATGAATATAATTTTGTTTCGAATAAAGATTTTAAAAATATCTTCTTTGAAGAAAAGAAGAAATTAATTAGTAATTTAAATTTATTTATGAATAATGAGAAATGGTATAAGGATAAAGGTTTACCTCATTCGTTAGGAATTATATTACACGGACCTCCAGGAACTGGTAAAACATCTTGTATAAAGGCTATGGCAAAACATTGTGATAGACATATAATAGATATACCATTAAGTAAAATAAAAACAAGTAATGAATTAAAATTATTATTTAATGATAAAAAATTAAATAACAGAGAAATACCTTTAAATAAGAGAATATATGTATTTGAAGATATTGATTGTATGTTAAGTATTGTTGGTAATAGAAATGATAATGATAATAAAAATAAAAATTTAATAAACGTAATAAATAATACTCCTCCAGAAGAATTAAAAACATTAAATAAAATAATAGAAAAAAATGCTGAACCAGAATATAATTTGGACACATTATTAAATTTGATAGATGGTTTAGTAGAAGCAGATGGAAGAATATTAATTATGACTACAAATAGATATGAATTATTAGATAAGGCTTTAATAAGACCAGGTAGATTTGATTCTCATATATTATTAGATAACTGTACAATAGAAATAATGGTAGAAATAATAGAACATTTCTACAGTGTTAAAATAACAGATGATAGATATATAAAATTATTAACAAAATTATCTACATTTGAGGATAGAAAAGTTTGGTCACCAGCGAGAATAATACAGATATGTAATTTATACAAAGATGAAAAAAAATATTTAGAGAAAATAATAAATTATATGATAGAAAATTATCAAAAAGAGAAAGAATTATTAAACTATTTTGCGTCATCAAATTAGTTTATGTAAAAAAAATATAACTAAAATTATTTTGTTTTATTGATTTATTAAAAATTTCTTTTAATAAATTATCATCATTAATTTTAATAATTTTGAAATAATATTTTGAAAAATCATTTTTATTGACAGGTTTTTCTAATATAAGATTATTATACAATAGAGCCTTAAGAAAATAATATTCATAAAAGCAAATTTCACCACAGAACTTTTTTTGTTTTTTAAATGATTCATAATCAGTAAAATTATTTAATTTTATAATATTAGAAATTGTATTATACGAATATAGAATTTCTATAATAATTTTAGACATTAATATATTTATTAATTTATCATCTTCTATATTTTGTCTTAATGTTATAAAAATTATATTTAAATATGAAGATATTAATTCAGTATAACTTTCATATAAACTATATTCATAATTATAACTATTTTTTGTTTTAATTTTAATATAGTTTTCTAATATACCATCTTTTTTTAATTCTTCATGATAAGTAGAACCGTCAATACCAAAATTATGAATTAATTCATGATACATTAATTTATTTATTTCCTCATATCTAGTTAAAATTGATATTCTTGGATTATGATTAAAGGTTACACCACTTGCTGTAAAAGCATTAAAATTATTTATAGAAATATTTATATTTTCTTTATTTATTATTGAAAAATTAAAATCTCTATTTCTTCTTATAGGAATCCATATAACAACAATATTTTTAGTATTTCTTTTATAATAATTTATAAGTGTTAATGCTTCTAAGAATAAATTTTTAAAAATAGCTAAATCTTTTTCAGGTGATATATTATCTAATTGAACATAATAATAAGAAAAATTAGAATATTTTAATAATTTTAAAGAAATTATATCATTAACTTTAGTATTAATATAATTAAATGAACTAAGATAACTATTTTTAATAATTGATAGTGTTTGATTATATAAGTCGCTATCTTTAGGAATATCTATAACTTGTAATTTTAAACTAGAAAATTGTAAATAAAATTTTTTTATTTCTCTATACTCATTCATTAAAAATTTAATATTTTTTTTAATTATTTTTAAATTTATTAAAGATGTATCTATTTTTTCTAATAATGTTTGAATAATTTCAATCTTATTATTCATATATATTATATTTTATAATTATTTTTTTGTTGATTAATAATTAGATATGATTGTAAATCTAATTATTATTATACTTTTATTATATGTTTAATTTCTCTTTTAGAAATTTAATAATTTCTTCAGGTTCACGAGATTTTTCATATTTAAAAGGTACGTTATTTACTTCTAAAATTAGTGTAGGATAAGAAGTAACTTCATATTTACGAGCTAATTCTTTATTTTCGTCACAATCAATCATTTCTAATTTTACAGGAATATTATTTGATATTATTAATTCTTTTAATTTTCCATGAAAAATAGGTTTAAATTGTTTACAATATCCACACCAATCAGCATAAAATAATTTTAATTTAGCCATATTATCATCATTAAAACCTTCTCTAACAAAACCACCATTAGAAACAATATATGGTAATGGATAATTAATATCAGGTGTAGGGAATTCAAAATAATCACCAGGATAACCCATTGGATAATATACTGGTCCATTCTTACAATCACAACTTTCTTTTTGACATTTATAACATAGATTTTTTAATAATGCGCCTCTATTAGGACCAGTTGTATAATAATATGAACCAGTTGCTAATCTAGTTGGTTGATTCCAATTTAATAAATAATTACCTGTAGCTAATTGGTCAACGTTACCTTTTAAATAGGTATCCTGTGCGTCTTGAGCGTACATTTGTGTTACAACACCAGGAGACATATTTTCAACCATATTACCTTTAAAAAATATGAATAAAAATATTATAAGAATAACAACTATAAAAATTAATCTAAAATCGCATCCTGATTCAAAATTATTCTCCACTATACTAGATTCCATAATATAATATAATTATATTTTATTTATTAATAAAATAATTTATTTATATAAAAAAAATAAAATAGGACATATTTTATATAATGAATATACCAATTAATAATATAAAAAATTGTGATAATTTAAGTACAAAAGAAATAAAAAATTTAAAAACTAAATTAGGTATTAAAATAGAAGATAATAATCCAGAAACTGTATGTCCTTTAATTAGAAAGAAATATTATCAAAATTATCCTTGTAATTCATCGCTTAAAAATGATACTAAACTATCTCTAAAAAAACATCAATTAAATGTTGCTAATTTTTTAATTAAAGAAAGAGGTGTTATTGTAGTTCATTCAGTTGGTACAGGTAAAACATTAACAGCAATAGCAACAGCACAATGTTTATTAATAAGAAAACAAGTTGATAAAGTTATTGTTATAACTCCTACTTCATTACAAGATAATTTTAAAAAACAAATGAAAATGTATAATAGTAAAATAGATTTTAATAATTATATTTTTTATACAATTCAAAGTTTAGTAGTTAAACTTGAAAATAATGAAAATTTAAGTTGTTCTAATTCTCTAGTTATTATTGATGAAGCACATAATTTAAGAACTTTAGATGGTGTGAGATATAAATATATAGAACGATATATAAAAAAAGCAAGTAAAGTTCTATTATTAACAGCTACTCCATTAATTAATTATAGTCATGATATTATAAATCTAGTATCATTAATTAGAGGTGAAAAAGCAATAAGTATGGAACAATTTGATACTTTATTATTAAAAGAAAATAATAAAAAACTAGAAGCATATTTAAAAAATGTATTAAGTTTTTATACTAAAGATAATACAAAAGAAGATCCCAATTTTCCATCTAAAAAAATTAATGAAATATTTTTAGAAATGAATAGTGATTATCTTAAATCATATGAAAATATAGAAAATGGTAAAGTATCCCAAATACCAGATTTTTCAGGTAAAAATATAAATGTTTTTTATAATGGTGTAAGAAGAGCAAGTAATATTATAGAGAAAAAATCGCCTAAAATAGATTGGATAAAAAAGAAAATAGTTGAAAATATAAAATCAAAATTTGTTATTTTTAGTCATTTTTTAAACATGGGTATAAAACCAATAATGAAAGCTTTAGATAAATATAATGTAAAATATGCACATATAACTGGTGATTTATCAATAAATAAAAGACAAGAAGCAGTAGATGCTTATAATAATAATGAAATAACAGTATTATTTATTTCAAAAGCAGGTTCAGAAGGTTTAGATTTAAAAAATACATCCTACATTATTATTTTAGAACCAGCTTGGAATGAAAATTCGATTGAACAAATTATAGGAAGAGGTGTGAGATATAAATCACATGAAAGTTTACCTTCTTCAAAAAGACATGTTATTATTTACAAGTTATATTTAATAAAACCAATTGAAAATAAAAATTTAAACAAAATAATAAGTAATAATTATTTAGAATATAAAGATAAAATATTATCTGTTGATCTATATTTAAGAAACTATTCATGGTTAAAACAACAAGAACTTATTTCTTTTTTCAAGTTATTACAAAAATTAAAAATATAAAAAATTATTCTGTAATATAAGTAAATTTACCTAATCCTATTATATCATCCTGATCTGTAATATTGTTATCATCACTTTTTAGTTTTATAATATAATTCTGTATATGTTCTGGATTTATATTATTATTTTGTACCCATTCTGTAATATCAAATATCATGTTAAGTGTCGATTGATTACATCTTATACATTCTACTTTCTTTCTATTTAAACCAAACCAATAATATCTTGCTGCCCTATATTTTTTATCATAAAAATCATCATTAATATGTTCGTCATCGTTATTGAATAAATATAAACTTATTATGCAAGGATTTTGTGGAACAGGAGCTCCTTCTAAAACAATTTTATAATCTTCTTCGTCAAATAATTCATCTAATCCAAAAGTTCTTAAATTATTATCTTCATTAATACTTTTATTAACAGGTTTTGATAAAATTAATAAATCTTCAACATTATATGAATATGGTATATTTCTATAATCAAACCATTCGCTTACAGTTGTAAAATTATTGGTATTATTTCGCCAACCATATTCATTAATACTTCTATTAAAAAAAGGTGGTAAAGTTTGTTGTAAAGTTTCAGGTAAAATCATATTACTATCGTAATCCTGTGTATTATTAGTAACCTTAACTTGCCAAGCATAAAATAATTTTTCAATGAAACAATGATGTAGCCAGAAGATAGGATCAAATGGTGCTGCTAATACATTAGTCATAGTTCCAAATAGTCCACCAATTTTAACATGTATATGATTATGGACTACTTCTAGTGAATTTTTACCTACTAGAAAATTTGTATAATCTCTTTTTTTATCAGTCATAAAATTAGAAGATACTAATTCATAGTTTGGAAAATTTAATGCCTTTATAATATCTTTTTTTTCTGATTTTGTGCGATTGCATTCGAAATCTTTTAGTAATTTTCCATTTCTTACTGTATATTTATTGTTATTATTTATATAATTACCATTTTCATCTTCATCATATAATCTACCAGAATAAAGTGGATTATGTATAGTTATTGGTTCTCCATTTTCCAAGTATACAGTAATATTTTCTTCATTAACAAAAAATATTTTTTCATCAATTATAAGCCAGTTTAAATATGGTAGCATAATTGGATTTAGTTTATTTTTATAAACATCATATTTTCGTAATAACAATTCAAATTCGTATAAATATACTCTATGCCATATTAAAAATCTATCATCATTATGGCAGCAATAAGTTGGTTCATCATTTTTCATTAATTGTGCTATTATTACAGGATCCCTAGGACATAATACCTCTACATCATCTTTTAAAAAAATAGAACCATGGATACCTGCTATTCTAAACCAATCATCTGAATTTACTAAATTATTTAATGCTAAAACAAATCTTGAAAATTCATAATTAGCACTATCATTTTTATATAATTCTCTTATTTCTAAACGCTTATTTTCATAATCCATTATTTAAATATATTTATATAATTATACTGTAAAAAAAATATAATTACTTTACAACCAAAAATATAAAAAAGATATAGAAAAATAATTATTTAATATATTATAAATAAAATGGTATTATGCCATGTAAAAGGATGTAAATATGCAGATTATCATGTAACAAGTTTTCATAAATGTGGTAAATGTAATAATTATGGCCACGGACAACAAGAATGTGATGATGTAGAAGAACTTAAACATTTAGGATTTTATTATTTAGACAAAGTTCCAAAAGAAAGAAAATGTAAGATAGGTGGATGTAAACATAAGGATAAACATACAACAGAAGGTCATACTTGTCATTATTGTGGTAATTTTGGTATAAAAAATCATATTAAGAACTGTCCTAAAAATGGAGCTAGTATTACAGATGACCCGAATAATTTTGGTTCTATTATGCAGGAGGATATAACAAAATATGATATCAAATTGAATCATTATATTGAACTATATGCAGGCATGGGGTGTGTTTGGTATGTAAGAAATAATAAAAATGTTTTAGAATATTTGTTTATGCATTCAGATGCATGGGGACAATATGGAGATGATTCTTCAGATTTACCAAGATATAAAGCTTTTATAGAAAACTTTGAATTACAAAAAAATTAAATTTTTATAAATATATTATAAGAAGGAGCGGTTATACGTAGCCATAGCACTATTCGTTAGTAGTGTTTCATTATATAAATTATTAGTATTATTATGAGTATATAATTGATGTGTCAATAAATATAAACGATTAATTTCATTGCGTGATAAATGTAGTGCATTTTGGTGCATATAATATGGCGTTGGATGTTTGTAATAAGAATAAATATTCATAATATATATTATATTTATTTATAATATCTATCTCTTAAATACATTATAAAATATTTACCTTCTCTTAAAATAGTTTTTAATTTCTTCAAAACTATTTTTATCATTTGTATTATCCTTTTTAGTATTAGTTTTATTAGTGCCTCTAATATCTTTAAAATCTGAATTAGTAATATTAACTTTATCTAAATTAGTATTTCTAGATCTTTCTTTTGGAACATATAAATTTGTTGCTGATTGTGATGTATTTGTTTTTGATTGAGTTGTTGCTGATGTATTTCTAGCACCTCGTAAATTTCCCCAACTTACAGTTATATCTTCAATAGTATCTTTTTTTTCTTCAGTTGATTTTTCAACAATAATATCTTCATTAACAACTACATTAGATTTATCAACAACTCTATTACTTCTTACACTAGTCCAGAAATTCTTATCTTCATTAATTTTAGCAGCTTGTTCTTGATTCTTTTTAGCTTCTAACTCTTCTAATTCTGCTTTCTTTTTAATATCTTCAGCTTTCTTTTTTTCTAGATATAATTCTTTTTCTTTTTCTTTCTTTTCCAATAATTCTTTTTCTTTCTTATTTTCTAATTCTAGTTCTTCTATGATTGAATTAAAAGCAGTAGTAATATTTTTACCTTCATTTGAAGAATCAATATTTGGAGCATCAAAAAACTCGATTAATCTTTTCTTAGTATTTGTATCAAGATATACCTTACCAGCCCACGATTTACCAATTCTAGATGTTCTACCAATTAATTGTAATATAGTATTTATACTATGATTATCTGCTAAATCATCGTTAATTATAACATTAGAGATTTGATAATTAGCACCATAACAAAATGATTCATCAGTAATTATAAATGCTAATTGTCTTTCAGATAACATTTCTAAAACTAAATCTGTATAATCAGATGGTAGATTTTTTGAATATATACCAATACCCATATATAATAGAAAATTAACTGGTTCTTCAATAGTATAAGTTGAAATATCAATTGATTCGGGGGTAATAACATTTTTTAATAGTGTATCATCATAATCTTTTACATACTTTGCGAAATTTTTAATATGTTCATGAGTATTAATTTGAAGAGCTAATGGAAAGTTAATTTTTGGTTTATTATTTAATAAACTATTAATTTTTTCTTCAATAACATTTTCTGATGTATATTTGGTTTGAATAGCTTCAATTTGTTCTTTTAAATTTTTATCATCTTTAATATATTTATCATAAACATGATTAATATTTTTAATATTTATCTTATTTTTTAATTTTTCAATCATCTGATAAAAATTATTTCTAATAAATTCTAAAGGATTATGTGTAGCAATTAAACAACAACCTAAATATTTAAAAGCATGAGTTGTTAATAGCTTACTATAATCAATTTTACCAAGTGTAGTATCATATTTACTATTATCATATTTATTTTCATTAATATCATTAATTTGGATTGATTTAAAACTATTAAAATTAATCGTATTATTACAAACAACTCTTTCTAATAATAATAAAATATTTTCTAGAATATTTTCTTGATCAAATGATTCTATTGATTCTAAATTAATATTTAAATTATAATTCTTCATAAATTCATTTAAATTCATTAAATATGGTAGTGTATAAAATTTACCTAATAATGGATATTTTTTTATTTTAATTAATAATAATTCTAACTCTTTACTATTATTACAATAATTATGCGGAACAATTATATTATCATCAAAATCTTTAATAGTGCATCCTACTAATATCTTATTTGATGTTATTTCACTAATTACACTATCTGGATAATTTTCTTTATATTTATCAGTTATATTACGAATTTCATCTAGTAGTGGTAGAGTTGCTGATGATAAAATAGTACATTTTGGTAAATAATATAAAATTTTTGCTAAAGTCTTTATTATTATAGAATCTGAACTTACATCTGTTAATACAGTTGGTTCATCAAAAAATAATAAATAATCATTCTTTGCTTCTTTTAATATTAAATAAGTTGATAAATAATCACAAACAATTAATTCTCTATCATCGTCATTCTTACAATTCCAAGAGTTTTTAATAGTATATTTTGATTCATCTGAACTTATACCAATACCAAATTTAATACCAAAATTAAACATAACTCTTAATACTTGAACTCTTACTGATTCAAGTATATCAGAACAACAAAATATAACCTTTTTTTTGTTTAATTCATTACTTTTCTTAATAAATGAACAGATACTTAGAATCATAGATGTTTTACCTAAACCTGGTAGTGTTTTGTAAAAAATTAAGAAACCATTATTAATATTATTTTTAACAATATTTATTAATTCAATTTGTGTATCATGTGGTTTTAATTTCATTTCTGGTATTGTTATATCATATTTTGTATCAAAAATTAGTTTAGGTCTTTTATTTGCTATTTCATATAATTTTAAATTAATTTGAGAATTTAATTGTTCTATTTTAAAATTAAAATCATCTATTAATGTTTGTGATAAAACAATATCAACATCTGGTATATTACATATTTTTTTAAAAAAGTTATCTGATTTTTTATATATTTTTAAATTATGTAATATTTTTTTACTTGCCAATAATAATTCTTCTTTTGTATCATTTTGTTCTTCTAATGAAATTTCTTTAATATTTTTACCAAATAATGAACTTGTTTTCTTTTTACTAATTATATCAATTAATTTCATTAATATTAATATTCTCATTTCAATATAATTAAAATTTATCATCAAATCTTCATATAATTTACCTTGAATATTATCGTCTTTTAGTAGATTTTTTAAAATTTCTATCTTATTTTTTAAATTAATCTGACAATTTTCTAATTTTAATTTTGTTGCTTTATTTAATTTCTTTTCTTCTTTTTTTAATATTGTTTCTAAAACTGGTAATTCTAATAAATCTTTTATTTCATCCCTAATTTTTAAATAATTAATCTCACCAACTGTAAATAAACCACTACTATTTACTAATTCAATAGTCATATTAATGCTTTTTTCACCTAAATCATTTATAATCTTATTCCTTTTTAAATCAGCATCTGGTAATGGTTTTTCAATCAATGACCATTTTTTGGATGTTAATGATTTTGATGAAATAATTTTACTGTTTGAGTTAACAATAACAGATTTTTTTATTGGAGTTATATTGGGATTTATATCTTTATCATTTTCATTATCTATATTCATTTTAAATATTATAATATATATTATAATATATAATCAATTTTTATATTAAAATAAATCTAATTAAGAACTAAATTAAGATCTACAAAATGTAATTTATCTACTATCATCTGTATATTTTTTCTTAATATTATTAATTGTTCTATAAGAATATTAAATTCTGGTTTTTCCATAAACTTTATATTTTTTAAAAGATAATTAATATTTATTTTATTAATTTGAAAGAAATTATTGAGATTCATTAAAGCTATATATTCGTAATTAGCATCACCTATTGATATTATATTCAAATAATTTTTATCATTAAATTTTCCAATAATATCATCTAATACATTAACTAAAACGTCTTGAAAACATTCTATTTTCCATTCATATATTGAGGTCTTATCAAGATTTGTATTAGAATTATTTTTTAATAAAAAATTATCTCGTGCAGAAATTAAGTTTATATTAAAAGCATTTATTAATTTATTTGTATATGGTAATATTGTTAAACAATTTTTTATCCAAGTTAAACTTGCATTTGAAACAATAAATATATTACCTAATTTATTTAGACTGTTTATTACATTTGATAGTATATTATCTAATTCAATAAAAAATAGTTTATATTTATTACATGAATCAAAATTAGTAATATCTATATTATTTTTTGTAACCCAATTAGTTGGAAACAATGTATCATCCCAATCTATTATAAAAATATTTGTTAAATATACTTTATCCATAAATTATTAATAATATATATAATAACTAAAAAAATGATTTAATAAATAAAAATATTTTTATTCCTCTATATATAAAAAATATTTATGTATTATAGAGATAATGAAATGGTATATTTTTTTAATTTATTTTATATTAGGTTTACCTATACTAATAAATTCTTTTAGAGATATTTTTATTTTAGGTATAACATGTGATGGTATTTATTCAGGATTATACTTTCTATATAAATATTTTAATAAAGATTTAACAGAAAATCAAATTATAAGTAGTGTAGGTGATATTTATATAGTAGATACGTTAACAAGATACGAATATTATATTATTTTAAATTTATTATATTATTTTATAAACATAATCTTATTTTTTAAAGAAATATACTTGTATTATATAATATATTTTTTTTTATTGCCACCTACTATAAATTATATTTACAGTAAAACAGAATGTGGAAAAATATTTTTTAATTTTATAATTACAAAAAGAAATATATTTTTAAAAAAATTTTTCTCAAAACAAATTTCAAAGTTTATTGAAAATAATTCTTTTATAACAGGTTCTCCATCTTTAGTATTATCTTATAACAAAATAATGCCATTATGGGAACATATAGATAATGTATCTGATGTTATTATAAGTATGTTAAAAAACATATTAATTATAACTATAATTAATCATTTAAAAATAAATATGAGTAACATATCTTATAATTTTGTTAAAAAACTTTACAATTATAAATCTGGAGAGGAAGTTTCTACTAAATTAAATTTAGTAGAAGCACAAAAAAATATAAGATTAATGATTATAAATAATGATTGGAATAGTATAACATCAGCTAGAATTACAAATAGTCTTAAAACTATTTTTATAAATTACGATACACAAAATATTTCTATTTTTAAAAAGTTAGAATTTAAATTAATAATATTTTTTAGTTATTGGTCTATTGGAAATTTTATATCATTATATTTTGTACCACCTATTCATGCTTTCATAGAGATTTACAGATATAAATCTATGATTCCAAACTATAATAAAATAATTAACACTTTATTATCCTTATTAATAACTTTTATTTATAATAATACAATTTTAACTGCTTTCATAACTGCTTTTGGATATCCTTTCTTAATTAATAATTTAACTATTTCATTTTTTTGTAATTTATTTAAGAAAAAATATATTTTAATTGATGTTCATTTTATTAATATTAAAAAATTAATTTATATGTTTAAATACACATTATGGATATTAATTAATAATTATATAAGTTCAATAACTATTTATAAAAATTATTTTAATAATTATGATTATTTAATTTTTAATAATTATGTTAATAATGCTAATTGTATTGGTAGTATTTTATTAATAAATATAATTAATACTCCTATGCACAAAATATTATTTTTAATATTATATATTTCTAATATAGTAAACAATAACAAATTATTAAATCTTATTATAAATTTATATCTCCTTTTTATTTTATCTAATTTATATGATATCTTAATAAAAAAAAATAATACTAATGTTATTAATGATAGTTTAATTAAAAAAAATATTATTGTAAAAAAATATGAAGATAAAGTAAATTATATAAAAAATAATAATGAATTAAAATATTTTTTAGAAGAAAGTATGATCATTATTGATTAAACATAATAAATATATAGTAAAACTATAAATTTAATTGCTATTATTTTTTAACTTATCTCTATTTATGAATTTATAGATTATCTAAAAAAATCTAAAAAATCTATGATGGTATAAATTATAGTAATAAATAGAAATATAAGTAACTAAAATATAAAAAAATATATGAAGATTAAAAAACAATATTATATAATTATTAAAATAAAAATTAAATATTAAATATATATAATATATAATGAATTCGGAAGAAGAACAAATAATATTAAAAAGAATAAAACTAATTTATGACAATTATATATTACCAATAATTATATTAAGATCACCAAAATTATATAATTTAATATCATGTAAAAAAAAATTAATAATTGATAAAGAAAAATTAAATGAGAATAAAAAAATTTTAACGATTAGTCTAAATAATAGAAGTATACCATATACTGATGAATTTATTAATATAAGTGCAATGATTTTAACAGTTTTTAATTTAAATCTAGAAATAAAAAAAGAATCAAAAGATGAAAAAACAATTATGACTATTGAATATGATAATTATGTTATTAAATTATTAGTTTTATATTTAAGTTTATATTATGATGTAAAAAATCTTCAAAAAGATCCTACAATTTTAGAAAAAGATATTTGTTATAAATTAAAAGAAAATTATGATGAAATTTTATGTGAAAATGACAATGCTGAAAATTATAATAATAGCTGGAATAATTTTAAAAATTTAACTGAAAATATTTTTTATGGCAAAAGTTATATGTATAAAAAATATTTAAAATATAAAAAAAAGTATATTATTATAAAAAAAAGAAATCAAGATTAAACTAAATGGCTAAAAAATAATATATATTGAAAAATATTAAATATTGAAATTATTAAACAATAACTATTATATATAAATATAATGGGTATAAAAAACTATTCTAAAAGTTTATCTCTAGAAGATATAAAAATTAAAGAAAGAATATATGATAATTTATTAATTGATTGTAATTATTTAATACATTATTTAATATATAAATGTAATAATCAAAAAGAATTTGATAAAAAAATATATAATTTTATTAATAACTTGATAAGTATAATAAATATTAAAAGTAAAATATTTTTAGTATTTGATGGTAAGTATGATAAAAAATTTGTGATAAATCCAAAACAAAAAACTATAGAAAATAGAACAAAATATTTAAAACAATCAGATGATTTTGATAAACAAGAAATAAAACCTAATAGTAAAATTATTAGTGATTTTAAATTAGCATTAGTTGAAAGTTTGGGCCAAATAAAAAAGATAAATAAAAAAAAATTTGAAATAATTATAAATGATGATAGTATTGATGGAGAAGCCGATATTAAAATTTTAGAAATAATTAATGATTGTAAAGATAAGACTTATTGTTTATTAAGCAAAGATACTGATATGATATTGATATCATATTCATTAATATTAAAAAATAATATTGAAATTGATATAATTTTTAGTTTAAGACCATTATTATTTGTTGATATTAATAAAATAGTTTTGAAATATTTAAATTTTAAAAATGATTATATTTTGTTATTATTATTATTAGGTAATGATTTTTTACCAAGTACTAGTCATATTGATTATGATATTTTAATTAATTCATATCAAAAATATTATTTACATTTTAAAAAAAAAATTATTTATAAAAATAAAATAAAAAATGAAAATTTAGTTATGTTTATAACCTATTATATAATTAATAAAAATATAAAATTTAATAATAATATGATTAATCATGAAAGATTTAATAGTTATTATAATAATTTACTTTGGACTTTAAATTATTATAAGATTATAGATATAGTTATAGATTATATACCAAATCCAATAAATAATGTTATAAATATTTATAATTTTATAAATAATAATATATAGTTAAATATATATGGATTTTACTAAAAAACCAGTAATATTTTTTATATTTATATCAATAATTTTATTAGTAGTATATATTTATATTTTTACCAATAAAACAAATGTTTTTCCAGTTTCAGAAATGTCTTGTTGGATATCTTCAATAATTTTAACATTATTTATTGTTAATTCTTTGTATGAAGCTGATAAATATTTTGGTGATACAACTTCAATGTATAATATTGTAATATATATTTTATTAATTGGATGCACTTTATCTAGTTTAGGTACTGTGTGGAACGCTTCAGTAATTCCAGATATTAAATTAAGATTTAATAATTAAACTTTTTTCAATAATTTTAATGCTCCATCTCTAGCTAATTTATCAGCAATATTATTATTTATACTATGAACATCTTTTTTACCAGTATGTGCTCTAATATGAATAAAATTTATTTTAAATGATACATTTTCTAAATAATAATCAATAGAATCAATAATATCTTTATTAAGATATTCTTTATTTGTCTTTTTCCATTTAGGAAGCCATATATTAAATGTTTTAATTGAATATTCAGAATCAGAATAAATATTAAGAACTTTTAAACTATTATTATTATTATCATTTAATTTAACACAAATATGTATTGTTTTTAAAATAGCATATAATTCAGCTCTATTATTTGTTATTGGCTCATGTGTATATTCTTTTGATAACGATTTATGTTCTCCTGCTGGAAAATATATACCATAACCACATAAAACTAAATTTCCTTTTCTAATTAAAGAACCATCTGTATATACATTTACTGTATTTAAATTCATTATATATATAATATTATATATATAAATAATATCATTTTTTTACATTAGTATATTATAACTCCCGTATCAATTACTAATTCTAATAACTTTTCAACAATATTTTCTGGATTTATATTTTTTTTTTCTTCTTCGTTAATTGGTTCGTATATAATTTTATTATCAGCATTATAGACAAAAAATAATTCATATGTATTATTTTCATTATTATAATCTCTATATTTTATGCATAAAGAATATTTGTTATTTAATTTATTATTTGTAATTTTTATAAGAGGTATAATTTTTTCTTTATAATCTAATAATTCATCTTCAAGATATAATGAAGAATAAATATTAAATGAATTATCTTTACCAAAATTTTCTTTAATTATCATATCGGGAGGACTAGTATTACTATTACCAATATGTTTAAAAATAAAATTATTATTTAAAAGTTGTATTTGATATAATTTTTTTTTGTTGATATTATCATTTATATAATCATCAAGATTTATAAATTCTTCCATAATTTTATATTTATAATATACAATATATTCTATATATTAATATTTTACTTTATAAAATTTATATATATTAATATATATATATATATATATATATAATGAT
>Ga0194130_10001105_pt1 | contig 45684 bp, 36 predicted proteins | sample TA2KigsurfametaG_FD_160084 | JGI IMG/M metagenome (GOLD analysis project Ga0194130, IMG submission 160084) | Freshwater microbial communities from Lake Tanganyika, Tanzania - TA2015050 Kigoma 12 surface | ecosystem: Environmental > Aquatic > Freshwater > Lake | place: Tanzania: Lake Tanganyika...
AAGAAGATCCCAAGCGTGACCAGTCGGTCTGTGGGCCGCCGCAGCCAGCCTTTCTGTTGCAGTACACTATCTGTCGGGTATGGGTCTGGGGATCCAATGCCAAAGGGCTTTCCGTTGCGGTCGAAGAATATATAGTAGCGGTCGTCGAAGAGGTTTTCAAGGGTTCTCATGAAGCCCAGGCTCACCCAGCTTTCTGCATCTTTCACCCATTCGCCCGCGATGCGGAACTCCAGGCCGGCGGCCATGGCGCGGGCATCGTTGCGCCCGCTGTAGCGAATCCGGACGTTGTCGATGTCGTAGCTGACGACATTTGACAGTTGCTTGTAGTAGGCTTCGCTGGTGAGGCGAAAGGGTCTGTCGTGCCAGCGGAACTGCCAGTCGGCTCCTGCCACGGCCTGCCAGCTGCGTTGGGCCTGCAGGTCGGGGTGGACGATGCCGTCTGGACGGCGCAACTCTCGGTAGAAAGGGGGCTGGTGGTAGGCGCCCAATGCCACCCGCCAGATAAGGTCTTTGATTTTTTTGGAAAGCATCGACGCAGAGAAACGTGGGGAGACCAGCCATTCCCGGTTCAAGGTATTATACTGGAAACGGAGGCCCGCCTGCAGGGTGATGTCTCGTTGGCGAGTGAAATGCATGTTGTCTTGCAGAAACCCGCTCCACCGGTGCAGCTCGAGATGGTTAGACGATTTGATGACTTCTGACAAGCGCAGCTGCCCGGAGGAGCGCGGAAGGGTGTAGCCGGTAGAGTCCTTACGCACCCATTCATTGAGCCGGTCTTCGATGCTTGTCTGGTCAAGATTCAATCCCCAGCGTGCCAGATGCCCTGCGCTGATGGCCCATTCTCCACGATGGCCCAGCTGGACGTTCCGAATCTCCAGCCGGTTGCGGGCAAAGCGCTGGTAGCCGCCGACGCCCAGCGGGTTAGTGATCTGTCCGAAATCAGGCCTGCTGCGGTCAAAGGAACGGTCGCCAAACAGGTAGTATCCCGTGATGTCAAACGACTCTTTTTCTCCATTGTAAAATCCGGAGGCCATCCATTTCAGCTTCATCCTGTTGGACTGTCGCCTCGTGGCAGAGAGCCCAACCATGGAGGTTCTGTAGCGGTCTTCTTCCCTTCCTTCGAAGAAAATATCCATCCCAAGGTTGGCCGATAGGAAGGGAGAGAACACACTCGACGTGAGTTGTGCCGTGCGTGGCAGGAATTCAAAGTCTGTGTCGGAGAGGTTGGCTAGCAACTCAGCTTCCCATCGGTCGTTGAGTCGGGCATTGAAGAGCGCCTGCACATCGGAGGAAGACGGGATATAGCTCCCTTTCACCTCCTGAGCTGCCAGGATGCTGCGGTTGGTGCGCGACCTTGCCCCGACCAGATAGCTGAAGCGCTGCTTTTTTCCCGCACCTTCGACGTGGAGTCCCTGCTCCAGGACGCCCAGGCTCAGGGAGCCTCCGAAGCGCGTTGGCTTGCGGTAGCTTACGTCCAGCACACTGCTGATCTTGTCTCCATATCTTGCCTGGAAGCCACCGTTGTAGAACTGGATGCGCCCGGCCAATTCCGGGTTGATGAAGCTAAGTCCTTCCTGTTGGCCGCTGCGCACCAGGTAGGGTCGAAAGACTTCAAAATCATTGACATACACCAGGTTCTCGTCGTAGTTGCCTCCCCGCACGGCATATTGGGAGGTGAGTTCGTTATTGCTGCCCACGAAAATCTTGATCAAGGCTTCGATGCCGCCGGTGATGGAGGGCAGGGCCTGGGCCGCAGCGGCATTCAGACGGATTAGTCCTGCCTCGCGCCGATCTGAAGCTGCTGTGACGACGATTTCTTTCAGTCGGATGCTGTCTTTTGACAGTAGAATCTCGATGCGCTCGATGGCTCCCGGCCGGAGGTTGAAGTTCGACTGATGGGTCCGGTAGCCGGCATGAGAGAACAGCAGTGCAAAAGCCTTTTCTGATGGTACGCTCATCCGAAATTGCCCGCTGTCGTCAGTGACCTGTCCGTTGACCCTACCGAGCATTATCACGGAGCTGCCGGCCAGGGGTCTGCCTTCTGCGTCGGTCACCTTCCCAACGACGCTCGCAGGCGTCCGTTGGGCTGCGGCGGTCAAGGCCCATAGGGTATAAAGCAGTAAGGTCAGCAGGCGCCGGACAGGCATGGCGCAAAATACAGATTCATCCGGAGGGCGCCGACCCAGGGTTGGGAGTCAGGCCGACTTCAGGGTTCGGATGGCATAGGCTGGATCGGCATGGCCGAAGACGCTGCTGCCCGCGACCAGTACATCTGCCCCCGCTGCCACGACCTGCTTGGCATTTTTCAGCGTCACGCCGCCATCCACCTCGATGAGTGTCGATAGCCCTCCATCGTCGATGCGTCGGCGCAGGGCTTTCACTTTCTCTAATACCTGCGGGATGAAGCGTTGCCCTCCAAACCCTGGGTTTACACTCATAATGCATACCAGGTCTATCTCCACGAGCCAGTCGAATAAGGGATCTACAGGTGTATGCGGGTTGACTGCTACGCCGGGCCGCATCCCGAGAGAGCGGATGAGCTGGAGCGTCCGGTGGAGGTGACAGGATGCTTCCACGTGGACGGTGAGGATGTTGGCGCCTGCATGCTGAAAGGCTTCCGCATACCGCTCGGGCTCCTCAATCATTAGGTGTACGTCGAAGGTCTTCGAAGTGGTGGGTCGTAAGGCCTGTACCACCGGCAATCCAAAGCTGATGTTGGGAACAAAGCGGCCATCCATCACGTCTAGATGGTACCAGTCGGCCTCACTGGTGTCGAGCATGCGGCTCACCTCGCCGAGTTGTAAGAAATCCGCAGACAGGAGAGAAGGGGCGATGATGGCCATGCAGTGCCTTGAGTGAGGGCAAAGGTAATGCGGTAGAAGATATGCGAAAGGGATGTGGACAAACCGCTGCAAACACTGCATGCTTCTGTAAACAGGGTAAGAAGATTATTTTTACGCTATGTCAAAGGATAAGATACTTGTCATCGGAGCCTCCGGGCAGATCGGCGTTGAGCTCACCATGGCCTTGCGAGGCATCCATGGGGATGCGCAAGTCATTGCCTCCGACCTCCGGGAGCCGAACCCACTGCTGCTAGGTACAGGCCCGTATGTAAGCCTGAATGTGATGAACAAGGAGATGCTCCACGTGCAAGTCATCCGCCAAAACATCAAACAGATCTACCTGTTGGCCGCAATCCTTTCTGCCACGGGGGAGAAAAACCCCGGACTGGCCTGGAACCTAAATATTCAGGGCCTCCTCAATGTCCTGGAGATAGCAAAGGAAGAGCATCTCGATAAAGTCTATTGGCCCTCCTCTATTGCTGTCTTCGGGCCGACCTCACCAAAGCGCGATTGTCCGCAACAAACCATCATCGAGCCCATCACCGTCTACGGCATTAGTAAATATGCCGGCGAATTCTGGTGCAACTACTACCACAACCGCTTCGGAATCGACGTCCGCAGCCTCCGCTACCCAGGACTCATCTCCTACAAGTCCGAGCCCGGCGGTGGTACGACGGACTACGCTGTAGAGATCTTCCACGAGGCGCTGGCCGCTGGCCGCTATGAATGCTTCCTGAAGCCTGACACCTATCTGCCTATGATGTACATGCCCGATGCCATCCGGGCTACCCTTGAACTCATGGAAGCGCCAGCCGCAGCGGTGCGGGTGCGGACCTCTTACAATCTCTCCGCCATGAGTTTCTCCCCCGCTGAGATCGCGGTGGAAGTCGCGAAGTATGTGCCGCATTTCAACATGCACTATAAGCCAGACTACCGGCAATTGATTGCCGACAGCTGGCCCCAGAGCATCGACGACAGCGCTGCCCACACCGATTGGGGTTGGAAACCTGAATACGACCTGGCAGCTATGACAGCTGACATGATGCGCAACCTCCAGACACCTCCTACGAGCTAAGATTTCCAGATGGAAGCTCTGGCCGGTTAGAATATCCGTATCGGATTAGACTGCCTGTAGCCCGTAATCTTTGACGATGTGATAGAGTGTGTCCCTCTCCACCGGTCTTCGCCCCACCTGTCGGATGAGCTGCACCAGTTCCTCCGTGCTCATGCTTGGTGTTTGCTCTTCACTCCCGGCCATGGAATAGATCTTCGTGGTATCGTCAATGGTGCCGTCTATGTCATTCACCCCAAAAGAAAGCATCAGCTGAGCATTCTGCCGGCCGAGCATGGGCCAGTAGGCTTTCAGGTGCGGGAAGTTGTCCATGTATATCCTGGCGACGGCATACATGCGAATGTCTTCTAGCAGTGTGGTCTCTGAGACATCCTTCATGTCGTTATCCTTATTTCGGAACTTGAGGGGGATGAAGGTGTTGAAACCCCGGCTACGGTCCTGTAAGGCCCTGAGTTGCTCCATGTGGCTGATCCGGTGGCGGTAGTCTTCAAGGTGTCCATAGAGCATCGTCGCATTGCTGTGCATACCGAGGCTGTGCGCGGTTTCGTGGATATCGAGCCAGCCTGCTGCGTCAACCTTGTCTGCACAGATTTTTTCCCGTACTTCCGGGTCGAAAATCTCTGCGCCGCCGCCCGGCAGGGAGTCGAGGCCGGCATCATGCAAGTATGAAAGTCCTTCCGTGCGCGACATTTTCGCCTTGCGGATCATATAGTCGAGCTCAACGGCGGTGAAGCCTTTGATATGCAGATCGGGTCGATGGGCTTTGATCTGTCGGAGCAGCTGGGCAAAAAAATGAATATCTAACTTGGGGTGGACGCCACCGACGATATGTACCTCGGTGACAGGCTGACCGTCGTAGGACTTCACGATGTCCATCATCCGCTGGGCGTCGAGTTCCCATCCTTCTTCGCGATGTGCATAGAGCCGGGAGTAGGAGCAGAAATGACAGGCAAAGACGCAGACATTGGTCGGCTCAATATGGAAGTTGCGATTGAAATAGGTTGTGTGGCGATGCAAGCGCTCGCGTACGTAATTGGCCAGCATGCCTACCAGGGCTATCGGAGCCTTTTCGAAGAGCAGCAGGCCTTCATTGGGTGTGATGCGCGTGCCAGCCAGCACTTTTTCGGCCAGCTTCCTCAGTTCCTTTTCGGCAACGACACCTTCCATGGCAGCTAACACCGCTTCTCTCTCCATCGAATGAGTATTTGCGCAAAGGTACAACGCCCTTCAAAAAGCACCCGATAGGATCATCGAAAGTTTGTGGGGCAGTGCAGATATTATCCCAGGGCACCCGCAATGCATGCGCACATCAGGCAGGCGATGGTGCCTCCGATGAGGGCCTTGAAGCCGAGTTCTGTCAGGTTTCGACGCTGGTTTGGTGCCAGCTGGCTGATGCCACCGATCTGAATGCCGATGCTGGCGAAGTTGGCGAAGCCGCAAAGGGCGTATGTAGTGACCAGGATGGACTTGGGATCTGTAATCAGTCCGGAGGATTTCATCTGACTAAAGCTTATGTATGCCTGAAACTCGTTGATTACCGTCTTCTCTCCCAGCAACTGTCCTACTTGAACCATCTCCCGAGCGTCTACGCCGATGAGCCAGGCGACGGGAGAAAAGAGGTAACCCAGCAGCATCTGAAAGGAAAGCCCGTCGTAGCGGCCTTTGCTGAGGCGCTGGATGTCATCGTTGATGCCGAGGTGATACCCGACTGACCCGAGGATCCAGTTGAGCACATACATAAATGCCGTGAAGACAATCAGCATCGCTCCCACATTCACGGCAAGGCGAAGGCCGTCGGTCGTGCCCTGTGAGATGGCGTCGAGTGCATTGTCCCCCAACTTATCGCGGCTGATTTCCACTTTTCGTTCCACTTCCTGCGTCTGGGGAAACAGCATCTTGGCGCAGACAATGGCAGCCGGCGCACTCATGATGGATTGGCTCAGCAGGTGCAGGGCAAAGAATTTCTGCTGCACCACGTCTGACCCTCCGAGGAACCCTACATAGGCGGCAAGTACGCTGCCTGCTGTGTTAGCCATGCCACCGACCATGATGCACAGCACTTCACTGCGGTTCATCCGTTCTAGGAAAGGGCGAATCATGATGGGGGCCTCTGTCTGCCCTAGGAAGATGTTCGCTGCTGTTGAAACGCTCTCGGCACCTGAGATGCGGAGCCGGCTGAGCAGCATGGCAAAAAATCTGACGACTGCCTGCAGCACGCCGAGGTAGTAGAGCAGGGCCGACAAAGCGGAAAAGAAGATGATGTTGGGCAGCACTTGTACCCCGAAGATGTAGGCCCAGTTGCCGGAGGCGTCGGCCAGGTTGCCGAAGATAAACTCGATGCCTTTATGGGCCAGGTTGATGAGTTCGACAAACTTATCCGAGCACCATTGGATGAGGATGCGGAATAAATTGTAGCGACCTTCTGATAATACGCCCACGGCAAACGCCACTTGCGCCAGGATGCCCAGCCCGACAAGTCGCCAGTTGATGGCCCGGCGGTTGTTACTCAAGAGGTAGCATACAAGTACCAGAAAGGCCATCCCCAAGGCTCCACGCGTCAGGTTGTCAAAAAGGGAGTGCGTACCCATAGACAGTTGTTGTCGGATCTGCGTTCAAGATAGGCATTTTGCCCATCGATGCTGTCGCTGGCTATCCTTTCGGTCTGGTGATCTTTTCGTACAGGGAGCGGGCAAGTCCTTGGATATCGTCTGAGATCCGCAGACGAAGGACCAGGGCGCCAAAGACGGCGATAAAGAGGCCGGAGCGCAAGGCGATGTCAGCCCCCATCCATCCCGTGGAAGGAACTATCAGGCATGCCCCCAGGCAGGCTGCCGCCAACACAAGGATTTGTATATGGCCTTTTGTAAACGGCTGCATTTGGAAGAGCCGCCAAATGAGCAAAAGCCTCGCCAGGTTGAAGACCACCAGCGATATCAGATTTCCATAGGCCGGCCCCATCACACCATATCGCTTGGTGAGCCAATAGTTCAGGGGTATCGACAGCGCCATCAGCAAGAGGTTGGTGAAGAAATCCACTTTCCAGAATTTGGAGAGCAGCAGCACCTGGGTGTTGAGGCCGGTCGATAAGTCGGCCAGCTTTCCCAGTCCATTCACCACGACGAGTAGTACCAAGGCCTCATACCCGCTGCCCAGCCATGCCGAGGCATCCCTGATGTTCAACAGGACAAGGCAGAAGATACCGATGCCTGCCAGCATGAGATGCAGCGATGTCTTATGATACAACCGCTGGATCCGACCCATGTTCCGGTCTTTCCATGCTTCCGCGATATGGGGTGTCGAGATCGCTATGAGGCTTCGCTGCGGGACGTCCATCACGGTCACGAGGTAGGTGGCGATCGTGAAGACGGCCGCATCTGCCAGTCCGCCCTGCGATTGGCTGGCCAGGATGATCGTGTCGTTCATGCGAGCGATGATGTTCAGCAGCGCTGCCCCCAACATATAGGTGCCAAAGGAGGCGATGCGCCCCTTGAGCCGAAGGGTCACATAGCTGGGCCTTGGGTGCATGGCAAGCCCGCCGGCAGCCCCGACCCCCACCATGAGGATGACGACCAACGGCAGATAGATCCATCCATAGAGTCCGATAAAGCCGTCGAAGCCCACGATCCCTAACAGGAATAACAGGATCATCCCAGTAGTCAACATCCGAAACCCGAATTCCTTCATCGCGTTCGAGAGCACCGTCTTCCGCCAATTCCAGGCATGGGCCTCCATGATGGAGAAGAAAACCATGCAAATCGTCAGCGGGTAAATCAGATGGAAGTATTCGACAAACAGTGGAGACCGGGCGCTGAATTTTCTGACGATCAGCGGCTGCAGCAGGGGCAGCCCTAGCCAGAGCAACAAACAGCCTAGTATCCCCAGCGAGAGACTGAGGAATGGCAGGTCGCTGCCTCTGCCTCGTACATACGACTGGTAAAAGGGAAAGAAACGCAGCGTGATAGAGACGCTGCCCAGCGAGCATACTGTCGCCAAGACCATCGATACATCCAGCAGGATACGCGTCAGACCTATCTGTTCGGTGGTGAAATTTCGAGGGAAGAGGATGAGGATATTCACCGCGCCAATGGCAAAGCCCAGATAGATGAGCGCACTCGAGAAGATGCTCTGGCGGCCTATTTGACCCATGCTTCGGGATTTGACAGGTCAGCTTCTCGAATGACCGTACGGGTTGTTAAGGTCGACCTGCATCGATGGCATGCTGCTTTGGGTTCCATGCCTTTGCAAAGGATGGCGGCTCCCTCATGACTTTTCCAGGCCTTGGTCTCAGGATCCTCCGACGGCATAGCCCACCATTCTCTATCCATTGTTCAAAGGTAACCAATCAGTCCATTGGGCTTTATCACCAACCCTCGGCAGGCGTCGCGCGGACGAGATGGAATGTTGCTTCACCCCAGACTATCTTTGACACATGCTACATACTTTCTTCAACCGGCTGGCTGCAAGATTCGGGTATCGGCTAGCCCCCCTCGTCGATCCGCCACCGCCGGATCTTGCCTCGGATGCATTGTTTTTATCGATCTACCAAAAGGTTCGGCCCTATACCATGACATCCATGGAAAGGCTCTACGCCCTGCACCAGGCCGTACGCTATGTCGTGGAGAAAAAAATACCGGGAGACTTCGTCGAATGCGGTGTATGGCGGGGTGGCAGTTGTATGATGATGGCCCTCACCCTCGAATCTATAGGTGCTGTGGGAAGAAAGATCCACCTCTACGATACGTTCGAAGGGATGTCGGAGCCGACAGCCGCCGACCGGCAGCATTCGGGTGAGTCTGCAGAAAACTTGCTTCAACAAGAAGATAAGTCCGATCCACATTCCATCTGGTGCGCTTCGGCGATAAATGACGTTCGGGCAAATGTTGGATCTACAGGCCTCCCAGCAGATACCTTCATCTTCCATAAGGGCAAGGTGGAGGATACCATCCCCGCGGAAATCCCGGAAGCCATCTGCTTGCTGCGGTTGGATACCGACTGGTATGCATCCACCAGGCACGAACTCCAACACCTATATCCCCTCCTAGGCGCCGGGGGGGTCCTCATCATAGACGATTTCGGTCATTGGGAGGGCGCCCGCAAGGCGGTGACTGAGTACTTCTCCGGTCAAGCCCACTGGCTCCATCGCATCGACTATACAGGCCGTTGCTTGATCAAATGACCCCTCGAACGCCTTGGGTCAAATATTGGCCTCGATCTTTTTGACGAAATTGCCTTTTGGCTGGGCGCCTACAAGCTTGTCGATCACCTTTCCACCTTTGATGAACAAGATAGCAGGGATGGAGGTGATGCCATAGTTCATCGAGAGCTGCGGATTGTGGTCCACATTCACTTTTCCGATGTTGACACGCCCTTCGTACTCTTTGGAGAGCTCTTCTACCACCGGACCAATCGCCCGGCAGGGCCCGCACCACTCGGCCCAAAAATCAACTACGGTGAGTTTTTCCGAGTCCATCACTTCCGTCTGGAAGTTTGCATCGTTGAATTCCCTTGCCATGTGTGTTCTGTTTTATAAAAAATTACCAACGTAACAAAAATCTGACCACGTAGTTTGAAAAGATCCTTTTGTCAGGCCCACCATCAGCCATATTCTACATTGACCTCCCACTGGGGGTTCTCCTGCAGGAAATGCGTCAATTCGTCATTCATTTCAAATCCTTTGTCAAAAGTGGAAAGTACGATGCTTTGGGCCTCTTTCCTATCTGATATCACGAATTTAAGCCGTGCTTTCCCCGGGTGTTCCCGCAGGTTCTTCTCAAAGAAGGCGAGATGCTGTTCCTCCAGCATCCGGGGCTGGAACGACAGTTGTAATCGTCGGGTGAGGACTTTTTTGATGGTCTCCAACAGGCAGATGTCTGAAATGCGGAACTGCCATTCGTCTCGGAACTCTCTTTTTTCGAAGCGGCCTGCGACAAACAGGCAGTTGCCATTTTCGAAATAGTTTGCGTACCGGATATATTGATCGCTGAAAAGGGTGATCTCGATTTTGCCGGTGAAGTCTTCCAGGGTAAGGACGCCGTAGCGGGTGGCGTTGCGGGATATCCTGTGTTGGGCGCCGGTGACCAGTCCTGCCAGCCTAAAGGCCCGGGCTGGCTGCGGGAGCCTGGATACTTCGGCGAGGTGGTGCTGGTAGTCGGAGATGGTACTGATGCCATAGTGGATCATCTCGAAGCGGAAATGGTCCAGCGGGTGGCCGCTGAGGAATATGCCTGTGATTTCTTTTTCCTTGTCCAGCAGCTCGGTAAGCGACCAGTGGGGGCAATCGATGATGCGGGGCAGGGGGATGTCGTAGGCCAGCGGAAGGTCGCCAAAAAGGGTGTTGGCGGCGCTGGCCGATTGGCTCTGGTGAATATTTCCGTAGCGGATGATCTTTTCCAAGCCGGTCACGCTCTCGCCTTCTTGCAGGTGGAAATACTGGGCCCGGTGGAGGCTTTTGTCGAAGTCCAATGCCCCGGACATCGCCAGGCATTCGAGGGATTTTCGGTTGACGACCCGCTGGTTCACTCGCTTTACCAAATCGAAGACAGTCTGAAATGGGCCTTGCCGCCTCCGATCTTCAATAATGGCCTCTACGGCGGCCTCACCCACACCCTTAAGCCCACCCAGCCCGATGCGGATCTCTCCCTTGCTATTGACTGCAAATCCGTTCTGCGACTCGTTCATGTCTGGTCCGAGTACGGTGATGCCCATCCGACGGCACTCCTCCATAAAAAAGGTAATCTTATCGATGTTCCCAGCATGGTTCAGCACGGCTGCCATGTATTCTGAGGGGTAGTTGGCCTTCAGGTAGGCCGTCTGATAGGCTACCATAGCATAGCAGGTGGAATGCGACTTGTTGAAGGCGTATTGGGCGAACGCTTCCCAGTCGGTCCATATCTTCTCCAGCTTGTCCTTTGGATGCCCTTTGCCAGCAGCACCCTCCATAAAGCGGGGCCGCATCTGGTCGAGCACTGGCTTATCCTTCTTGCCCATCGCTTTACGGAGTACGTCGGCATCACCCTTGGTGAATCCTGCAAGCTTCTGTGCGAGCAACATCACCTGTTCCTGGTAGACGGTGATGCCATAAGACTCTTGCAGGAACTCCTCCATCTCGGGCAGATCGTAGCTGACTACTTCCCGGCCGTGCTTGCGGTCTATGTAGTTGGGAATATACTCCATAGGCCCCGGTCGGTAGAGGGCGTTCATGGCGATGAGATCATCGAAGTTGTCTGGCTTCAGCTCTCGCAAATATTTTTGCATGCCGGGGCTCTCAAACTGGAAGGTTCCGATGGTCTCGGCCCGCTGATAAAGCTGGAAGGTCTTGGCATCATCCAGGGGTAGATGGTCTAGGTCGATCGATAGGCCGTGGTGCTGGCGAACCAACTCGAGGGTCGTCTTGAGGATGTTGAGTGTCTTCAGTCCCAGAAAGTCCATTTTCAGGACTCCAGCCTTTTCAATCAGGTTGCCTTCTATCTGGGTGACCCAGAGCGGAGAGTCCTTTGCCGTACAGACGGGCACCAGCTCCGTCAGGTCCTGCGGGGCGATGATGATGCCGGCGGCATGGATGCTGGTATTTCGGAGGGAACCTTCCAGGATCTCTGCTTCCCGCAGCACTCGCCCGGAGAGGTCATCGCGTCCGTAGACTTCACGGATGCGTTTGACATTTTCCAGGTCGTCGGGGTTGAGGCCATTCTTTTCCACCAGTGCCTGGTCGCTGCCGCTGAACGGGGCATGTAAGACTCTTTTCAGGGAGATGCCGGGTTTTTCAGGCACCAGCTTCGCCAATGCATTGGACTCGGGCAATGGGAGGTCCATGACCCGCGCGACGTCTTTGATGCTCATCTTAGCCGCCATCGTGCCATAGGTCACAATCTGGGCTACCTGGTTTCGTCCATATTTGGAGACGACGTAGTCGATCACTTTCTGCCGGCCATCGTCGTCGAAGTCCGTGTCGATGTCGGGCATCGACTTTCGATCGGGGTTCAGGAATCGCTCAAACAGAAGCCGGTATTTGATCGGGTCGATGTTGGTGATGCCGATGCAATAGGCGACCGCACTCCCAGCGGCAGAGCCCCGTCCGGGGCCGATGAACACGCCCAGCTCCCGCCCCGCCCGGATGAAGTCTGATACGATCAGAAAGTAGCCCGCGAAGCCCATCGTGCGAATGGTGAACAATTCAAAGCGCAGCCTTTCCTCTACCTCTGGCGTCATCTCGGCATAGCGCTGTCGCGCTCCTTCCCAGGTCAGGTGCTCCAGGTAGGCGTCTTGCGAGTCGAAGCCTGTAGGCACGGTGAAATGGGGCAGCAAGATGTCTCGTTTAAGGTCAAGCAGCTCCACTTTGTCGACGATCTCGTTGGTGTTGTCGATGGCTTCTTCCAGGTCCTGGAAAGTCCGCTGCATCTCTTCCGTCGACTTCAAATAGAACTGGTCATTCGGAAATGCGAACCGCTTATCGCGCACGTTCAGGTCGTCGTCGGAGAACTCTCGGAGGGCAGGGGTGGAGAGCTTCTCGCCAGTATTGATGCAGAGCAGGATGTCGTGGGCGTTGAAGTCGGACTGGTCAACATAATGCGAGTCGTTCGAAGCAATCACTTTTACGCCATACTTCCGGGCGAATCCCAGCAAGAGGGCATTGACGCGGTCCTGCTCGGGCAAGCCATGCCGCTGCAATTCCACGTAGTAGTCGTCTTGGAAGATATTCAGCCACCATTTGAACTCATTCTCGGCCTCTTCCTCGCTCTTCTTCAGGATAGCCTGTGGCACCAGCGCGCCCAGGCAGCAGGTGGTGGCGATGAGCCCCTGGTGGTGGCGATGGATCAGCTCTTTGTCGATGCGCGGGTACTTGCTGTACATTCCTTCGATAAAGCCCAGGGACGACAGCTTCATCAGGTTGCGGTAGCCCATCTCGTCTTTTGCCAGCAGGATCTGGTGATATCTAGGGTCTCGCTCCCCTTTGGAGAAGGTTTTCCGGTGCCGATTTTCGGTGATGTAGAACTCGCAGCCCACGATAGGCTTTACCTTGGGTGGGCTTTTCTTGTTTGTTGGGTCCGAAGGGTGGTTCCAGGCTTCTGCTACGAACTGGAAGACGCCAAACATATTGCCATGGTCGCTGATCGCTAGGGCAGGCATCCCATCTTTGGCGGCTTTTGTGAACAGAGCACTGATAGGGGCCGCCCCGTCGAGCAGCGAGTATTGGGTATGGACGTGTAAGTGTGAGAAACGGGGCATCTCAGCCGTGATGGGTTGGGAGAGAGGGCGAATCTCCGTATTTCCCAACCCTCAGGGGAGGGTCTTTTTTCCACATTCATTGCCGGAAGCAAGGATTTGTCTGGAGGCGTTGGAAGTATTTTTCCACATCATGCTTTTTAACAAGTAAAATGTTTTGATATCTTCAATTCAGAGTTTTACCTGTTCAAACTACCTAAACATTTTTAATGTGAACTTTAGTAATGTATAGCCCTGCTTTAATTGATTCACCTACTCAAGTTGTATGCACAGGAACACACATGATAAAGTCTTGGGGGGGGTGCTCTCCGGTTTAGGGGATGCGATAGGGTTGAGTGCTACCCTGCTCCGGGTTCTCTTCCTGTTGGCCTTCTTTGGCATAGGAGGCATCACGCTGGGAATCTCTTCCGGCGCAATGACGCTTCTATATGTGGTCTTCTGGATCTTTACGCCCTCGAGGTAGGGGATCAACGCTGGCGAGCGAGAACGTAGCAGTCAGGGTGGATATCCAGTTTCCGCACGCCTCTCTCGATGGTCAACCTCTGTTCAGTGGTCGTGGGGTTCAGCCAGCGTTTTTGTTGGTTGTCCAATACTACGGCCACCGGGATATTGTATCCCGGCAGGCATTGCTGCCATTGGTAGATCAGCTGTCTGCCTTGTATCCTCCAGGATAGTACCGGAATCTGAGTGGTGGTTAGATATTGTTGAAAGAGTTTTGACAAGTCGCGCCCGCATTGGCGGCTCCAGAAGCCTACAACTGCGGCATAGGTAACTGTCTGATGGCGGAAGGTGTCATTCATCGCACGCAGCGCACGTCGGAACCGTTCGTCGTCGCGGAAGAGTTGCCGCATGTAGTGGATCATATTGCCTCCTTTGTAGTACATGTCGCCGGAGCCTTCATCATGGACGCCGTATTTTCCCACAATGGGGATGTCGTTGCGGATCAGCTTGCGTGTGCCTGCAACATAGGCGCTGCCTGCCTGCGGGCCTGACAGGCATTGGGTAAAGAGGGTCTCAGAGTAGTTCGTGAAGCTTTCATGGACCCACATGTCGGCGATATCTTTGGAGGAGATGTTGTTCCCGAACCATTCATGGCCGCTTTCATGGACGAGGATGAAGTCCCATTTCAACCCCCATCCGGTACCCGACAGGTCGGTGCCCCGATACCCGTTGCGGAACCCATTGCCATAAGCGACAGCACTCTGGTGCTCCATGCCGAGGTGGGGTGATTGGACGAGCTTGTAGCCGTCGGCATAGAAAGGGTATGGCCCAAACCAATGTTCGAAGCAGCGCAGCATGCCGGGTACCTGGGAGAACTGGGCCTTGGCGGAATCGATGTCGGTTTCCAGTACGTAGTAAGAGCAGTCCAGCGGCCCGGCCTCTCCGGCATATACCTCATTCCACGACACATATTTCCCTATGTATGGTATGATGTTGTAGTTGTTGATAGGGTTCGTCACCGCCCATTGGTAGGTGACGCGGCCTCCTGTCTCGGGGTGGCGCCACCGCAGCCGGCCATTTGCGACAGCCGTTAAGGTGTCGGGGATGGTGATGGATAAGGAGGCGCTGTCGGGTTCATCGCTCTGATGGTCTTTGCATGGATACCAGCTGCTGGCGCCCAGCCCCTGGCAGGCGACACTCATCCAGGGCCGGCCTTTTGTGTCTTTGGTAAAGATCCAGCCACCGTCCCATGGCGGTCGCCTGGCTACCCGGGGTTGGCCGGCATAAAAAATAGAGAGTCGTTGGAGCGTACCTTGGGCTGGTGCCTCCGGCCACAGCAAGTGCCAGACGTTGCCCTCCCTGCTGAAGGGCAGCTCGTGGCCATCCCAGAGCACCCTGTCGATGCGCATCGGCTCCTGCAGGTCGATCTGCATACGCTGTTCGGTTGTGAGCACGCGAAAGGTCAGATCAACCCTTCCTTGGATGTATCTCGACAGATAGTCCGGTTCGACATGGATGGCATAGTGTACCACATCCCACCAGGCACGTGCTTCGGTGATGCTTCCCCGTAAGGTGTCGGCCCGAGTGAAGCCTTTCGCCTGCGATACGCAGGTGGCAGGGGCTAGCAGACAGGCCAGCAATGCTAGGAGCCGGCAGTCCATCGTGTGTCGCATCGCTGCTAGGAAGAGACGGTTGGTGCTCATTGCGTATTTTTGGCCGTGCCACAAAGTAGGATTATTTTCCTCTCCCTTTGGCTGCTCACTAGCTGTGCAGACCGCGACGCCAAGAGACATTCCATCTTCCGCTACAACCAGCCAGAAGGCATAGCCACCCTCGATCCTGCCTTCGCGAAAAATCAGGCTGTCATCTGGGCCACCCACCAGCTCTTCAACAGCCTGACGGAAGTGCATCCGACGCGCGGCATCATCCCATCGCTGGCGAAGGGGTGGTCTGTCTCGGCAGACCATCTAACCTATACCTTTCTCCTGCGTCGAGATGTCTATTTTCACGACCATCCTGCCTTCTCCGGCGGTAAAGGTCGGCAGATGATCGCTGCGGATGTTGCCTACTCATTGCGGCGGATCGTGGACCCTGCCACGGCCAGCCCGGGGGGCTGGATCTTCCACGGCCGTGTCGATCGCCAGCGACCTTTCTCAGCCATCAACGACAGTACGTTCATCCTGCGGCTGGCCCAGCCATTTCCCCCAATCCTGGGGATACTCAGCATGCAGTACTGCTCCATTGTGCCGAAGGAGGTGGTAGAGATGATGGGCCGTGACTTTGGCCGTCACCCCTGCGGTACCGGACCTTTCCGGTTTGGCCAGTGGGAAGAAGGGCTTGCCCTGATCTTTTATCAGCACCCCCGTTATTTTGAGCGCGACTCGGCCGGCCGGCGACTGCCATACCTCGACGCCGTAAAAGTATCGTTCCTGGATAACAAGGCAGCGGAATTCCTCGAGTTCCGACAGGGCCGGCTCGACTTTGTCAACGACATCGACGCCAATTTTAAAGATGAGATCCTGAGCCTTAACGGAGATCTAAAAGCAGAATGGGAAGGGCGCATCATCCTGCAAAAGCAACCGTACATGAACACCGAGTACTTGGGCGTCCTGCAGGATACGTCCAGCCCACTGCTGCGCACATCCCCGCTGCGCCAGCGGACACTTAGGCTTGCCATGAGCCATGCCATTGACCGGCAGAAGATGATCCTCTACCTGCGCAACTCCATTGGCGTTCCCGCCATCAACGGCTTCGTACCCTATGGACTGCCAGGATTCGACAGCGCGCGTCCTAAAGGCCATGTCTACGACCCTGTTCTGGCCCGACAGCTCCTGGTGGAAGCCGGCTACCCGGGCGGCCGGGGCCTGCAACCTTTTACGCTCTATACCATCCCCATCTATGCAGAGATGGGTGCTTTTGTGGCCCGTCAACTGGAAGAGATAGGCATCCTCGTCCGCGTCGAGGCAATGCAGCGCGGAAGCTTGCTAGAGCGCATCGCCAAGCAGCAGGCACTCTTCTTTCGGGGCAGCTGGATTGCAGACTACCCCGATGCCGAGAACTACCTCAGTGTCTTCTATGGGCCTAACCCCGCCCCGCCCAATTACACCCGTACCAGCCTGCCCGCCTTCGACCTGCTCTATCAAAAAGCACTGCTGGAGACGGTGGACACAGCCCGCTATGCCATCTATCGTAGGATGGACCAGATGGTCATCGACCAGGCATCTGTCATCCCCCTTTGGTACGACATGGTCATTCGATTGGTTCGTCCCGATGTGTTAGGTTTTCATCCCAACGCGCTGAACCTGCTAGAGCTCAGGACCGTGCAGGTCCCGAGCCGGTGATGATGGGAAAAAGTGTCAGCCCCTGGATCCTTGCAAGACAGCCATGGCAGCATTATGCCCAGGGATGCCGCTGACACCACCGCCACGCAGGGCACTGGAGCCGCAGAGGAGGATGCGGGGATCGTCTGTCTCCACACCCCAGACACCCTTTTGCCGCTGCTCCAGGAAGGGTAAGCTCAGGTCTGAATGGAAGATATTACCGCGCGGCAGCCCAAGGATGGCTTCCAACTCGTGGGGGGTGAGGATTTCAACACATGGCGCTCCATTGGGCATCCGCGCCAGGCAGGATTCGATGGGGTCTATAAGGTAGTCGTTCAAAGCGGCAAACGTACTCTCACAGACCTGCTGCCCCATCGCTGCATGGCCTCTGTCAAAAATCTTCGCTGGGGTATGCAGGACGAATATGGTCAAGGCATGCATGCCACGCTCTTGCAGGGATTTACTTAGGATGGTAGGGTCGGTGAGTGAATGGCAATACATCTCAAAGGGTAAGACCCTAGGGAGCTTTCCTTCCTCGCTTTCCTGAAAGGCATCCTCCAGTTGCCTGAAGCTTTCCTGTATGTGCAGCGTGCCCGCCAATGCGATGCTTGGGTCGACACCCGACCGGAAACGGGGAAGTTTTTCGAGGAGGATGTTGATTTTGGTCTGGCAGCCTTCACGGGCAGGGGTGGATGGCAGGCCCCGCAGCGCCGCGAGGACTGGCTGTGCTGCATTGCAGAGCAACTGCTTGGCTTTGTAAGAGGTGCCGTCTGCCGTGGCTAACTCGACACCTGCCTTTCCGAGGCTCAGGTCTGTCACGCGGGCATCTGTGAGGATCTTAACTTTGTTGGCCATGGCTACCCGCTTGAGTTCGTCGATCAGCTGCTGCATCCCGCCTACCGGGACCTTCCACTCTCCCATGCCATTGCCGATGACATGGTATAGCAGACAGCGGTTGGCTTGTAAATCATAGGCAGAAGTGTGCGTGCCAATCATGGCGTCGGTGAGGATCACCCCCCTTACGAGGTCTGATTGAAATTTTTCGACCAGTGCTTCACCGATCGGCTGTTCAAACATCATCCGCCAGACCTCATCCATGCCCATAAGATTTCGTAAGTCTGTGCGCGATTGCAAGGGACTCAGCAACGTAGGAGCCAACTTTTTGGCCATCTGTTGTAAGTCATGGTAAAAATTCCGCCACTGCAGGGCTTCCTTCTTTTCTCCGGTCAGCCGCTCGAAGGAGGCTTCCGTTTCTGCGTCCCACTTACGAGCGATGTGCAGGCCTTCATGTCTTCCTTCTGCGACATAAGGCGTATAAGACGACATGGACCTTGAGCGGACGGGCACCTTCAGCCCCAGGTCGCACATGATTGTGTCTGGAAACAGAGAGAGCAGATAGGCATAGCGGGACAGCCGTACATCGTACCCATCAAAGGGGCATGCACTGATACTGGCACCCCCTATATTCTGACTCGCCTCCAGGACCACCACCTTTTTCCCGGCCATGCCCAGATAGCAGGCAGCCACCAGGCCATTGTGGCCGGCACCTATAATAGCAACATCATAGCGGATTGCCATGTCTAGAAGGGACCACTCTGCATAAGCAGCTGAAGGCAACTGGAGAAAGGGCCATAAACAGTGCCTAATCTACAGAATTCTATTTCTTACTTACAAATATCTTTTCAAATTTTTCCAGCTTCGGGCGGATGACGAAATAACAGTAAGGCTGGTTGCGGTTGTTACGGTAATAGTCCTGATGGTATGACTCTGCCCGATAGAAGTTCAATAACGGCTCGATGCCGGTGACGACCGGCTTGCCAAAGGTGTTTGTCTTGTTTAGTTCGTCGCGGTAATGCTCCGCTTTCTGCCTTTGTTCTTCTGAATGGTAGAACACGACGCTCCGGTATTGGGGGCCTACGTCGTTACCCTGGCGGTCGGCCGTCGTAGGGTCATGCGTCTGCCAGAATACTTCCAGCAATTTGTCCACACTTACCTTGGAAGGGTCGTAGACGAGCTGGCATACCTCCACATGGCCGGTATTTTTTTCACAGACCTGCTCATAGGTGGGATTGGCTACGTGGCCTCCGCTATAACCACTGACGACACTCAGCACCCCATCCACCTGCTGGAAGATGGCTTCTGTGCACCAAAAACATCCTGAACCAAAGGTGATCGTATCTTTTTGCATAGTAGGGGAGTAGACAGTGTGGGAGAGGCTGGCAGCCATCGGAGCCTCCCGCTGTGCGCAGGAGGTGGCGAGCACGAAGGCCAGGAAGGGAAGGTGAGTCATGGGATGCATGCAGGCAGTATATTTGAGTGCAAATGTCGGGTGACAGCGTATCATGACAATCAATGCCACCCGAAACAGCGCATGCATGCTGCCGGTACACAATATTTTAACAATACTTTTGTGATTCTGTTGGGTTTGAGACGAAATAATTCTACCAGCCAGACGCCATCCGGCGGCATTTTCCTCTTCTGCACTTATGAAATGGTTCCCGGAATCAGCACTTGTTCAGCTCGAGTTGGATAAAGTCATCGAGTTGTTGGCAGTCCATGCCCGCTCCGAATACGCCATCGGCAAATGCCAATCACTCCACATCCATACCCGCCGGGACGTGATCGTGCACGAGCTTTCCCAGGCGGAAGCCTACCGCCTCCTGCTGCAGTCGGGCCAGTCATTCCCCAACGATGTCTTACTCAACATACATAGGGAGCTCCGGCTGCTGGGCATCCCGGGGGCGGTGCTGACGGGGGAAGACTTTATCCAAGTAAGAAGTCTGGCAGAAGCCATGGGGCAGGTCTTTCGATGGTTTGACATAGACCGCAGGGATGCATGGCCCATGCTGTATGCCGTCATCGCGCACACCCCCTATGAGAAGTCGATAGCCGCCCAGATCGACGCGGTGCTGGATGCCGCTGGGCAGGTACACGACCATGCCTCTGTCGCCCTCGAACGGATCCGGGCCTCGCTGCACCGAAAGCGGCAAGAGCTGCGCCGCTCTTTTGACCGCATCCTGCAGAAGCTGCAGAAGGCCGGCTATGTAGCCGATATCGAAGAAGCATTTCTGAACGGCAGGAGGGTCGTAGCCATCCACGCCGAGCACAAACGACAGGTCAAAGGCATCCTGCACGGCGAGAGCGATACCCGCCGCACCTCTTTTGTAGAGCCTTCTGAAACCATCGACCTGAACAATGACGTCTATTCGCTGGAAAATGAGGAGCGCGCTGAAGTGTATCGCATCCTCCGGGAGCTGACCTGCACTCTGTCGGGCCATGCCCCCCTGCTCCTGCAATACCACGACATCCTGGGGGAATACGACTTCATCCGGGCCAAGGCAAAGCTGGCACTCGATATGGATGCCTGCATGCCGCAGGTGGCAGACCGCTCCGGCGTGCATTTGATCCGCGCCTTCCACCCGCTACTCCTGGTGTACCACCGTCGGCTGCAGAAACCCGTCGTGCCCGTCGACCTGCAGCTCGACGAGCGGCAGCGCATCCTCGTCATCTCGGGCCCGAATGCAGGGGGCAAGACGGTGGCCATGAAGACGGTCGGACTGCTGCAGCTGATGGTACAAGCGGGCCTGCTGGTGCCTGCCCATCCAGACTCTCGCTTTGGCATCTACAAGCAGCTCATGATCCATATGGGCGATACGCAAAGCCTGGAATTTGAACTCAGCACCTACAGCTCCCACCTGCGGAATATTCGGCAACTGCTGGAGCAAGCCAATGGCAGGACCCTCTTCTTCATTGATGAACTGGGCAGCGGGAGCGACCCCGGCCTAGGGGGCGCCTTCGCAGAAGTCTTTTTGCAAGAGCTCGTCCGCCGCCATGCCATGGGCATCGTCACGACCCACTACCTCAACCTCAAGGTCATGGCCGGCAAAACCCCCGGCATCGTCAATGCCGCCATGGCCTTCGACGAGCATCGCTTGCTGCCGCTGTATCGGCTCAATATCGGCAAGCCCGGCAGCTCCTATACCTTCTCCATCGCCGAACGCATCGGCCTCGAGCCCAGGCTCATCCAAAGGGCACGCGAGCTTGTAGATGAGGGCCATGTCAGGCTCGATAAACTTCTGAACCGTACCGAACAAGACCTGCGTCGCATCTCAGAGCGGGAGAAAGAGCTCGAGCGACTAGTAAAGAAAAATGAGGCCTTGCAGAAAGAGATGACCCGGGTGATGGACAGGGAAAAGCACCGCCAGGAAGTAGAGCTCCTCAAAGAGCGCAATCGCCTCTCAGAGGAACGCCTGGCCTGGCTCAAAGACATGGAACGCAAGCTCCGGCAGCTGGTGTCTGACTGGCGCCGCACCCGCGACACCGATCAGCGCGGAGAAATCATGAAACGCCTGCAGGCCTTGCTATCCGTCCAACAAGAGCGACAGGTCACGGATAAAGTCAAGAAGAAGCTAGATGCCCGGTATGAAGAGACGGGCCAGGCCCCGAAGGTGGGTGAGCCAGTGTTGATGCGGAAAAACAACAAAGTAGGCTTGCTGTTGGAGATCCGAGGTAAAAATGCAATCGTCCAGCTGGGGGCCATGCCGTTGACCGTAGCGTGCCAAGACCTGGTGGCGGTACGCATTAAGCCGCCCCCCGAGCCTGCCGCAGATTGAATATACCCTGGCAGCATACTCCGCATAATGACTTACTTTCACCCATGATACAAAGGGTGCTGCCCGTTTGCCTGCTGGCAGGCTTGTCGCTGACCGGCCCCGGTCCAAGGCCGCCCATCGATTGGCCGGTATATGGCGGAAGCCCTCTCAACATCCGCTACAGTCCCTTGCGGGCCGTCGACACTGCCAACGTGCACCTCCTTCGGCCGGTATGGGAATACCATGCCGGAGATGCGGACACTGCGCAGCGTTCCCAGATCCAATGCCATCCGATCATCGTCCATGGCATCCTCTATGGCACTTCCGCCACCCTGAAGCTCTTTGCCCTCAAGGCGCATACCGGCGAGGTCATCTGGACCTTTGACCCTGCCCAGGCCATGGGCGGAGGACGCAAGCCCTTCTTCGGCACCAACAACAGCCGGGGCGTCACATACTGGTCGGATGGCCGTGCTGACCAGCGCATCCTCTACGGCGCCGGGCATTACCTCCATTGCCTCGATGCCCGCAGCGGCCGCCCGGTGCTATCCTTCGGCGACAGCGGCCGCGTCGACCTCCACGACGGCTTGGGCCCAGCAGCCCAAGACCGCCTAGTCAACCTCACCACACCCGGCATCGTATATCGCGACCTCATCATCATCGGCTCCCGTGTCGATGAGGCCGCCTCCGCCGCACCTGGCTATATACGTGCCTACGATGTGCGTACCGGCCGTCGCAGATGGACCTTCCAGACTATCCCCGGGCCTGGAGACCCGGGATATCGCACCTGGGACGACAGCACCGCCTACCGACATGTCGGGGGCGCCAATAGCTGGTCGGGGCTGAGTTTGGATGAAGCACGCGGTATCGTCTTTGTCCCCACCGGATCCGCCTCCTTCGACTTCTACGGCGGGCGCCGCAAAGGCGACAACCTCTACGCCAACTGCCTGCTGGCACTCGACGCGGCCACCGGCAAACGCCGGTGGCATTTCCAGACCGTGCATCACGATGTGTGGGATCGCGACCTCCCGACAGCCCCCGCCCTCGTCACCGTCACCCATGGCGGCAAGCGCATCGACGCCGTCGCCCAGCCCACCAAGTCGGGCTTCGTCTTTCTCTTCGAACGAGCCACCGGCAGGCCGCTCTTTCCCATTGAAGAACGCCCCGTGCCGGTCGACACCGAGCTGAAGGGGGAGCGGCTCGCCTACTCCCAGCCCTTCCCAGTCAGACCGGCACCCTTCGCCCGGCAGTCGTTCCCTGCGGAAGAACTCAACGACCTGGTGCCTGACAGCTCCCGCGCCGAGATACGCCAGCGCTGGGAAGGCTTCCGCAAGGACCATCTCTACGCACCGCCCGCCCGACGCGGCACCATCATCCTCCCGGGCTTCGACGGGGGCGCCGAATGGGGCGGTCCCGCCTTCGACCCCGCCACGGGCATGCTCTATGTCAACGCCAACGAGATGCCTTGGATTCTTCGCATGGTCGACCAGCCCGTACAGCCAAGGGTGGAGACCTTCGGACAGGCAGGCCGACGCCTGTACATACAGCATTGCATGGCCTGCCATGGACCCGAACGCCGGGGCAGTGGCAACAACCCCGATATCACACAGACTGGCTTTCGTTACGACACGGTCTCGCTGCCGGCCCTGTTGCGCGCGGGCCGCCGCATGATGCCGTCTTTTGCACATCTCTCCGACGCCGAGCGGCAGGCTGTCACTGCTTACCTGCTGGGGGATGCGTCGAAGTCCGACCGCGCCTTCGGCCGCCAGCCCGTCGACAGCTTCCTGCAGTTGCCCTACGGGATGGACGGGTACAACAAATTCCTCACCCGCGAAGGCTACCCCGCCATCCGCCCGCCCTGGGGCTCCCTCAACGCCATCGATCTCAACAAAGGAGAGATCGCCTGGAAAGTGCCGCTGGGCACCTATCCCGAGTTCGAAGCCAAGAGCATCGTCACGGGCTCCGAGAACTACGGCGGACCTGTCGTCACCGCCGGTGGGCTCGTCTTCATCGCCGCCACCCGCGACGCCCGCATCCGGGCATTCGACAAGCGCACCGGCCGACAGCTTTGGTCATGGCAACTCCCTGCACCGGGCTTCGCCACCCCAGCCGTCTATGCCGTCGACGGACACCAATACCTGGTGATCGCCTGCGGAGGCGGGAAGCTGGGCACGAAGAGTGGTGACAGCTACGTCGCCTTCAGCCTGCCACAGCCTGCCCGGTAAACAGCGATGCCGTACCTTCGCAGCCTGCATGAAAACCCGCACCACGCGTAAAGACAAGGTCAGCATCATCACCCTGGGATGCAGCAAAAACCTCGTGGACAGCGAGGTCATCAGCGGGCAGCTCCGCGCAAACGACATCGACGTGGTGCACGAGAATACCCGCTCCGGCCACAACATCGTCATCGTCAACACCTGCGGGTTCATCGACAAGGCCAAAGAGGAAAGCATCCAGACCATCCTCGAACAGGTCGAGCTCAAGCGGCGAGGACGCCTCGAAAAAGTATACGTCACCGGCTGCCTCAGCGAACGCTACCGCGAGAACCTGGAAGAGGAGATCCCCGAGGTGGACGCCTATTTCGGGACGATGGAATTGCCCCGCCTCCTGAAGCAGTTCGAGGCCGACTACCGCGCCGAACTCGTCGGCGAGCGGCTGCTATCGACACCCGCCCACTATGCATACCTCAAGATCAGCGAAGGCTGCAACCGCACCTGCTCCTTCTGTGCCATCCCCCTCATGCGCGGCGGACATGTGAGCCGCCCTATGGACGACCTCGTCGCCGAAGCCCGGCGGCTCGTCAGTGCCGGCGTCAAAGAGGTCATGCTCATCGCACAGGAACTCACCTACTACGGACTCGACATCTACAAACGCAGGGCCCTGCCCGAACTCCTCGAACGCCTCTCCGACGTCGAAGGACTCCGCTGGATACGCCTGCACTATGCCTACCCCTCCCGCTTCCCGCTGGAAGTGCTCGACGTCATGGCCGCCCGCCCCAACATCTGCAAGTACCTCGACATGCCGCTGCAGCACGCAAGCGACCGCATGCTCGAAGCTATGCGCCGGCAGATCACCCGCGCGGAGATGGAGCGCCTGATCGAAGACACACGGTCACGAATACCCGAAATATGCCTCCGTACCACTTTCATCGCCGGATTTCCGGGGGAGACGCGCGACGATGTCGATGCACTGCTCGACTTCGTCAGTCGCCAGCGGTTCGACCGGGTCGGCGTCTTCACCTACTCCCATGAGGAAGGCACAGGCGCCCATGGGCTCGAGGACACCCTCTCGCAGGACGAGAAGGAGGCCCGCGCCCAGGAGGTCATGGACCTCCAGCAGGAGATCAGCCTGGAGAAGAACCTCGCCAAAGTCGGCCAGGTCTTCGAGACCGTCGTCGACCGGCGCGAGGCCGGACGTTACGTCGGACGCACCGAACATGACAGCGTGGAAGTGGACAACGAAGTCATCATCCGGACGAAGGCCAAACTTTCGCCCGGCGATTTTGTTTCTGTGAAAATCACCAAGGCCTTTGACTACGACCTCGAGGGAGAACCCGTCGACCCTGCACCCGGCAAGAGAGCATGAGAGTGGTACGCTTCGTAGTCGGCCCGATCAAAAGGAACACAGGTTGGAGAGCAATGTCACATACCTCGACTATGCGTCGACGCGGTCCTTCGGTCCCCTCGTGATCGACTACTTGTCGGGCGCTCCCACCCTGAAGCCCTTTGAGGCCCATCGTCCCGACATGTCAGGCATTCGTGCGGCCGTCGAGGCAAGGCGGTCGGCGCAGCCTGACAGGGCCCTGCTCGTGCAAGCCATTCGCGACACCCACGCTTCGATGCCGCTGACGCCGGCTCAGGAGGCAAACCTCGAAGCCTTGCTCCATGAGGACTGCTTCACCATCTGCACCGCGCACCAGCCCAACGTCCTCACGGGCTATCTGTACTTCGCCTATAAGATCCTCCATGCCATCCGCCTCGCCGGGGACTGCGCCCGTGAGATGCCCGGTTGCCGTTTTGTGCCCGTCTTCTGGATGGGCAGCGAAGACAACGACCTCGAGGAGCTTGGACAGATCCGACTCCATGGCGCAAAGCTTTCCTGGCAGACGCAGCAGACAGGTGCCGTGGGCCGTATGACAGTCGACGAACCCTTGCTGGCGCTCATCCGCAGCGTCGCCGGCACCCTTGGCGTAGAGGCCCACGGCCAAGAGGTCATCGAGATGCTACAGGATGCCTACCGTAAGGGCATCTCCATCGCGGAAGCCACCTTCCGCATCATTCAGCATCTCTTCTGCGATCTGGGACTGCTGGTGCTGCAGCCGGATGATCCTCGACTGAAGCGTGCCATGATACCGGTGTTCCGCGAGGAACTCGAAAGCCGTGCCTCGCATCGGTTGGTGGCGCCCGTCGCCGAGGCTCTCGACACGATCCACAAGGCACAGGTGCGTCCCCGGGAGGTCAACCTCTTCTGGATGGATGCAGGTGTCCGCAACCGCATCATCCCCGTAGGCGACCGGTTCGTCGTCGATGGGACCGATATCGACCTCTCCCTCGCCGAGATCCTTGGCCGCCTCGAGACAGAACCTGAGCGGTTCAGTCCCAACATTGTACTACGCGCCCTGTACCAAGAGCAGTTGACGCCCGGTGTCGCCTTCATCGGCGGCGGTTCCGAGGTGGCCTACTGGCTGGAGTTGAAGGGGTTGTTCGATCACTTCCAAGTGCCCTTTCCCGTGTTGTTCCTGCGAAACAGCTTCCTGCTCACGGAGGAGGACGACCGACGACTCATCAAGGCTTCCGGCTGGACGGTGCAGGACCTCTTCTGCGAGCCTCGGCAACTAATGGAAGATCTGGCCCGGCGCATGAGTAGCCGGAGTCTGGAGATGGAATCGGAGATACAGCAGGCAGAGCGATTTTATAAGGCCTTGTCGGACCGGGCCGCCGCAATCGATCCCACATTGGTGGGTCATGTGCAGTCGCTGCGCATCAAGGCGGTGGACAAGCTGCGGGCTTTGGAGGCGAAGTTGCTACGGGCCGAGCGCCGCAAGCACGCGGAGGCCGAGCAAAGGCTGTCGCGTCTCCGCTCACGCTTATTTCCCGGGGGCGGATTGCAGGAGCGCCACGAGAACATCCTGCCCTTCCTGGCGCGGCATGGCAAGGGGGTTGTCGGTAGGATCCTGGAGGCTTCCCGGGGTTGCGAGATGCGATTCGGTATTGCTGAGCTTTGATGATCTTGCTTCTGCTCCATTACCCGTACGTCACCATCATGGTATGAAGGATAATCCTGTCAAAGCCCGTCCAACGTCTGATAGGTAAAACGATCAATGCATGTAGGGATTTTCCATGGATGTTTCACCCTGATGACTCCATGAATCGCTGTATCTCTTTTCAACGGAACGGTTCCACCCTTCTATTCAAAGGCGGAATCGGAGGTGATCGGTGTGCCGCAACGGCCTGTGTGGACCCAGGCTGTGATCGATCCCGACTCGGGAAGATATTTGGTGAACAGATTGGACCCCCTACTCTTCTCCGTCAAAACGCCGGGCATAAGCAATGCAGAAAAGACGGGTCCCTACATGCACAACGGAGTCTATAACACAATGGAGGAAGTAGTTCGATTCTACCGGGTGGGAGGTGGTGTCGGCATCGGGATCAATATTCCCTAGCAGACGCAGCCCTTCGACTCCCCCAACTCACTGACTCTGACAGCCGCGCCCTAGTTTCTTTCATGCGCAGTTTGACCGACAAGCCATGACTGGAAAGGAAATACGAGGGTGAGGGTGCCCGGAAATAGGATTGATCATATGGCGGTCGTGAGAAGCCCCATTCGTACAAGACCACGAGAAGGAATCCACATCTGTTCGAACCGACGAAGGCGACCTATTCCCAGTTTCGGATGGGTATCTGGATTCGATGCGATGGATGGGGCTACTATTTCATACTCTTCCTGCCTTTATTCGCGGCCGTGGCGGTGTCCATGTTGGCCTTCTTCCGCAAACCCTCGCAAGCGATCCGAGGTTCGGACTCGGGATCGGTGCATTGTTTGCTGCATTCGCAAACTCATACATCACGAACTCGATCATCCCGAACACGGGAGAACTATCGCTGACCGATCTGATCAACCTGGTGGGTACGTGCATGATCCTCCTCACCTTGATCGAGTCTGCCATTTCCCTGTACATTTTTGAGAACCAAGGGAAACACGAACTCGCCAGAAAGTATGATCGATACTCTTTCATCATCATCCTGACACTGTACATCCTGCTCAATGTTGCGTTGGCAGTCGCCGCCATTGCGTAGCCCCATTTGACCGAAGTACCGGAGAACCCTTTGGCGTCGTGCTATGACTCCTGCGACCGGCCCTGCGAATTGTTTACCCCATATTGGGGAACTCAGTATCCTTTCGGCTCCATACGGGTGCCGTCAGAAATCATACCTCCCCGTACCGGGCGGCGGCCTCGTTCAGGATCGCAACGGTCGCCGTGGCGCCGATGCGGGTGGCGCCGGCCTCGATGGCCAGAAGCATCTCGTCGAGGGTCCGTATGCCCCCGGCGGCCTTTATCCCCACGGAAGGCGGGCAATGCCTTCGCATGAGCCGCAGGTCGTCGAGCGTGGCCCCACGCGTCGAGAATCGGCCATCATCGCCCTTCACATATCCATAGCCGGTGGAGGTCTTCACGAAGGCCACACCCGCCTTGCTGCAGATGTGGCAGAGAGCGTTCTTATGGGTGTCTTGCAGGAAGTCGTTTTCGAAGATGACCTTCAGGATGGCGCCGTGGGCGAGCACCTCTGTGTTCAGGGCCCGCACTTCCTCCTCCACGTATGCCAGATTGCCGCCCAGCAGTTGACCAGTGTTGATGACCATATCGATCTCTGTGGCTCCATCGATACATGCCTGACGACATTCTGCGAGCTTGACGGACGTCGTCGAATTTCCGTGTGGGAAGCCGGCCACCGTGCAGACCTTCACGCCGCTACCCTCTAGTAGGCTTCCAGCTTGGCGCACGGCGTAGGGCTTCACGCAGACGGTTGCAGTACCATAACTCCTCGCCACGCTGCAACCTACCCGTAGATCCTCATCTGTCATGGTGGGATGAAGGATCGAGTGGTCGATCATGGAAGCTAGTTCTCGCACTTTGTCCATGGATGGGTGTGTTGAATAAAGGGATCTGTCGCCTCTTCCAATGGCAGACCTTAGAGGCGTCCTCCGCCTTTGCCTTCTGTCTTCCGCGCCTTTTCGATGACTTCCTCGCGCATACGCTCCTTCATATCCTGCAGTTGCTGTGCCAACGCTTCATCGGTGGTGGACAGCATCGAGGCGGCGAGGATGGCGGCGTTCTTGGCCGCGTTGAGGGCAACCGTCGCCACGGGTACGCCGTTGGGCATCTGTAGGATCGAAAGGATGGAATCCCATCCTTCAATGGAGTTGGAAGATTTCACCGGCACACCTATGACAGGCAGCGTGGTGATGGAGGCCACCATGCCAGGCAGGTGTGCGGCGCCACCGGCCCCGGCGATGACCACCTTCAGCCCTCGTCCACGGGCCGTACGAGCATATTCCATCATTCGTTCCGGTGTGCGGTGTGCCGAGACGATCGTCAGCTCATAGGGGATGCCGAAGGCTTTGAGCTGATCTGCCGCTGGCTGCATGATGGGCAGGTCGCTGTCGCTGCCCATGATGATGCCAACAAGCGGTGGCGTAGCGGGGGGTGAGACGTGTTCCATATAGGGGATATGTGGTATTCCTTAGATCTCCCTTTCTCCGCGTACTTTCAGCATCTGCTTCACTAGGCTGGCCTTATGTAACAGTCCCTGGCGGTCATTGCCGAGTAGGGTGACGTGGCCCATCTTGCGGCCAGGGCGGGTCTCCCGTTTGCCATACAGATGGACGTATGCATTATCCATCTGCAACACTTCTGCCAGCCCCTCATACCGGGGGGCGCCGGCGAAGCCCTCTTCTCCCAGCAGATTGACCATCAGCGATGGTAGGATCGCCTCTGTATTACCAAGTGGGTAGCCGGCAACAATGCGAAGGAGCATATCGAACTGAGAGCAGTAGTTGCCTTCAATGCTGTGGTGGCCGCTGTTGTGTACACGGGGAGCCGTCTCATTGACAAAGACATTGCCGGCCGTATCCAGCAACAGCTCAACGGCGAAAAGGCCTGGCGAGCATAGATTTCTTGCCACCGAGAGAGCCACTGCCTCTGCCTTCCAAAGTTCAGTCTTTGAGAGGTTGGCCGGGCACGACTGGTAGTTGAGTAGGTTGAGGTTAGGGTAAAAGACCATTTCGACGGGAGGGAATATCGACTGGCCGCCCTGTGCATCGATAGCCACGATCAGGGCGATCTCTTTGTGGACAGGGATTAGCTTTTCCAAGACGGATGGGGCATCAAAGCCTTTCTGCATGTCCGCCCGACTATGCAGGATCTGCACGCCCCTACCGTCGTAACCGCCGGTGGCAAGCTTCTGTACCGCTGGTAAAAAGTCTGCCTGCGCTTTAAGTTCTGCAAGGCTTTGGATGATTTTGAAGGCAGCGGTGGGGATGCCATGTTCGACATAGAAGGATTTCTGCAGCGACTTGTCGCGGATGATGCCCAGTGCATGGCTATTCGGAAAAACGGTCTTGCCGGACTCCTCCAACGCCTGGATGCCTTCAAGGCTGACATGTTCTATCTCGATGGTCAGTACATCTACCTGCTGGCCGAAAGCAATCACATCCTCTCGGTTCCGGATATCACCCTGGACAAAATGTTGGCAAAGAGAGGCGGAAGGACAGGCGGGGTCATTCTCCATGACCCAAGTCTCCAGGGGGTAGTTGGCAGCCTGTTGGAGCAGCATCCTGCCCAGCTGTCCGCCACCCAGGATGCCTATCCTTTTCATATGTTCCAATTAGGGTGTGAAGATAGCGAACCAGCTGGATATGCTTTTGAATCCATCGGCCGTTTATATCTTTGTACTCGTATGAGGCCGGACTATCCAAACAAGAGGTTCTCTGACAAACGCTGCGCCTACTTCCTATTGATGGAAGTGCTTTCCATGGACAAGTATTGACCGCATCGATGCCCCGCTGCATCGCATGCTACCCTTGACATTCCTCCGCATTTTTTGTCTTAATCCATCCCAGTACTTATGGCTTCATCATCCATATCTCGCACAGACTTCCTTCCGCTAGAAGGTACAGACTACATAGAATACCTCGTCGGCAATGCTCGTCAGGCAGCACATTTTTACCAGTCGGTCATGGGCTTCCAGCCTTTGGCCTACGCAGGGCCAGAGACCGGCCAGCGCGACCTTGCCTGTTATGTGCTCCGCCAGCAACGTATCACCCTCGTGCTGACCACGCCGCTTCGGAGCAGCAGTTCGCAGGCCGATCATATACACAGACATGGAGACGGCATACGTGCCATCGCACTCCGAGTAACTGATGCTGCCGCTGCCTGGAAGGAGACAACCCAGCGGGGTGCCCGCTCCTACCTAGAACCCCAAACGCTGGAGGATGCCGACGGAAGCGTCGTCTTGAGTGGGATTCATGCTTATGGCGATACGGTGCATCTCTTTGTAGAGCGGAAAGACTACCATGGGGTCTTTATGCCCGGCTTTCGTGCCTGGCAGCGTCCGAACTATCAGGTACCGGAGACGGGATTGCTGCATGTCGACCACTGCGTGGGGAATGTCGGATGGGGCCAGATGGACACCTGGGTGCGCTTTTATGAAGAAGTCATGGGCTTCCGCAACATCCTCAGCTTTGATGATACAGACATCTCCACGGAGTACTCAGCGCTGATGAGTAAGGTGATGAGTAATGGAAACGGCTACGTCAAATTCCCCATCAACGAGCCGGCTGAAGGCAAGAAGAAGTCGCAGGTAGAAGAATATCTCGACTTCTACAGCGGAGAAGGGGTCCAGCATGTTGCTATGGCCACCCGAGACATCATCCACACGGTGCGAGCCCTCCGGAGCCGTGGCTTAGAATTCCTTCAGGTTCCCGACACGTACTACGAAAACCTTCGGGAAAGGGTAGGGGCTATCGAAGAGGATATCGAGCCCCTTCGCGAGCTGGGGATCATGGTAGACCGGGATGATGAAGGCTACCTGCTGCAAATCTTCAGCAAGCCAGTCGAAGATCGTCCCACCCTGTTCTATGAAATCATCCAACGGAAAGGAGCGCGGAGTTTTGGGAAAGGAAACTTTAAAGCATTGTTTGAAGCCCTTGAAAGAGAGCAGGATATGCGTGGCAATCTCTAAGGCTGCTTGCCGCTGTGTCCGCGTTCCTTACATTTGTATATGATATCCAAAGAAAAGCTGTTATAGTTTATTCTGTGCTGACAGAGACTATGAAACATCCTATCCAGATGATCAGGACCTTCCTGATCTCCGCCAGCGTCGCCATCGTATTGCCTGCGACGGCTCAAAACTCTTTTCTCGACTACCAGAAATCATTTAGCCGGGTCTCAGAAGTCTTCAGGCGCAATGAAGATACCCTGAAGGCACAGTTCCAGACCAAAAGGCTGGAGTGGCCCGCAAGGAATCTATACATCCGGTCGTTTAAATATGACAGTGAACTGGAAGTATGGATTCAGAATGAACCCAGTGAGCCATACCGGCTTTTCAAGTCGTATAAGGTCTGTGCACTGGCAGGAACCCTTGGCCCCAAGCGCATGGAAGGCGACTACCAGGTGCCGGAAGGTTTCTATTATATCAACGACTTCAAGCATAACAGCAATTACCATCTATCTCTTGGGCTCAACTATCCCAACATCTCAGACCGCATCCTGTCAGACTCCCTCGAGCCCGGCAGAGATATCTTCATCCACGGCAGCTGTGTTACCACCGGTTGCATACCCATCAACGACCAGCAGATCGAAGAGCTGTACATCTTGACGCTGCATGCCCATAATGCCGGACAGGACTATATCCCTGTTCATATTTATCCGATTCGCTACAACGTGCACAAGAGCGTCCTTTTCCTCGAGAATGTGCTGAAGGAAAACCCCCTGATCCGCAGCTTCGAACAACGGCTCAAGCGTGCTTATGAGGTGTTTGAGTCGACCCGTCGTCTGCCTGTGGTGGCAGTGACGCCCAAAGGCGACTACGTCGTAATGTGAGCCTACGGTACGCATCATTCCTTCCCTGTATGCAGCCATTTCCACCTGGGTCATTATGCAGCAGAATTCCGATACCTTTGACATGCAAGCCTCGGAATCATGATCAATCGCGACGTCAAGACACTGGATGAATTCACCATCCAGCAGTTGCGTCAATTTCCCAATGCCACCGGGGAGCTGTCGAGCTTACTCCGCGACATTGGGCTGGCAGCCAAGCGCGTCAATGTGGAAGTGAACAAAGCCGGCCTTGTCGATATCCTGGGAGATGCAGACCTCGTCAATGTGCAAGGAGAGGATGTCAAGAAGCTGGATGTCTATGCCAACCAGCAGTTCGCTGGAGTCCTCCGCCACGGCATCAGCTGTGCCGGCATCGGGAGTGAGGAAATTGAGGATTACATCGGATTTGACGATCATGTCAGTCGCCAGTCCAAATACATCGTGATGTTCGACCCGCTGGACGGCAGCAGAAATATTGATGTGAATGTTTCCATCGGGACGATCTTTACGGTGTACCGTCGGCTCTCTCCCATCGGAAGCCCGGTATCCAGGGAAGACTTCCTGCAGCCGGGTGTCCGGCAGGTGGCAGCTGGTTACATCGTATATGGTTCTTCCACCATGATGGTATATGCCACTCACCGGGGCGTCAATGGCTTTACCCTCGATTCATCTATCGGTGAGTTCACGCTAAGCCATCCAGACATGCAGTGTCCTGCATTTGGACGCATCTATTCCGTCAACCATGGCAACTACTTTCGCTACGCCCCCGGTGTGCAGGCATACATCAACCGCTGCCAGCGAAAAGAGGCCGCAGACGGAGGTCCATATACCCAGCGCTATATCGGCAGCATGGTCTCAGACCTGCACCGCAACCTTATCAAAGGCGGCATTTTCATGTATCCGGGTACGACCGACATGCCTGGCGGTAAGCTTCGACTGATGTATGAGTGCAACCCCTTCGCATTTATCATGGAAGTGGCAGGCGGCGAGGCGACAGACGGGCAGCAACGCATCCTCGAGATACAGCCTCAACATCTGCATCAACGGACACCGCTGTTCGTCGGGAGCCGCGGCATGATGGCGGAGCTGGCAGCATGCCTCTCACAGACGCTCCCATCATGACATCCTCTATCCAGCCTCCTATCATACGCGTCCAAGACCTGGTGAAGCGGTATGGAGACTTTGAAGCCGTCAAGGGCATCTCTTTTGAGGTGAAAGAAGGCGAGATCTTCGGACTCCTGGGACCCAACGGCGCCGGTAAGTCGACGACTCTTGAGATCATGGAGACGTTGCGCACCAAGACCTCCGGCCAAGTGATGGTTGGCGGCTACTCGATCGATACGGATGCCGCCGCCATCAAGTCGATCATCGGTGTACAGCTTCAGGCATCGGGTTTTTATCCCGGATTGTCGCTACTGGAGCTGATGGATCTGTTCAATGGCCTCTATAATGAGCGAGCCGACGCCCTGTCGTTGCTGCGGCTGGTCAACCTGGAGGATAAGGCTAGAAGCCGGTATAAGTCGCTCAGCGGCGGACAGAAGCAACGATTCTCCATCGCCACCACCCTCATCAATCGCCCCCGTATTGTCTTCCTCGACGAGCCCACCACCGGCCTCGACCCACAAGCCCGGCGGAACTTGTGGGAGCTCATCCGAAGGATACGAGAAGAAGGTACCACCATCATCCTCACCACGCATTACATGGATGAGGCCGAGATCCTCTGTGATCGCGTGGCCATCATAGATGAAGGCCGCATTATTGCCATCGACGACCCGTCAGCCATGATCGACGCCCTCCTGCAGTCAGGCTTTACTCGTCAGCAGGCTGTCAAGGCCGCGAGCTTGGAAGATGTTTTTATCCATCTGACAGGTCACGATATCCGGGAAGATTGACATGCCCTCATGCTAAGGCCTGTTGATGTACCTTCGCTGACCATCACATAGTCAAACATCATCGATCCCATGAAGAGAATTATTGCCCTCTCCCTCTGTACGCTTGCCGCTGCCGCCCTCTATGCGCAGAAGCCTGCCGCCTCCTCGAAGCCTGCCGCTCCTTCCAAGCCTGCGACTCCGCCGAAGCCCGTCGCCCCCCCTTTGTCCTTAAAGACATCCATGGACAGCCTCAGCTATGCCATCGGCATGCTCGACGGGAATTTCTTCAAGCAACAAGGGATCTCCCAAATCAACAGTGCCGCGCTCGGACGAGGCTTCTCTGATGTTCTGAAAGGGTCGACAATCCTTACCCCCGAGCAGGCGGATCTGGTCATCCGCGGACAGCTGCAGCAGTTATCCCGTCGGAAGATCCAGCCCAACATCGACGCCTGTAATAACTTTCTGTCAGAGAATGCCAAGAAGCCAGGTGTCAAGAGCACCGCTAGTGGTCTGCAGTATCAGGTCATCACGGAAGGGACAGGCGCCTCGCCGGCAGACACCAGCACCGTCAAAGTCCACTATGTCGGCTTCCTTCTAGATGGCACCAAGTTCGACAGCTCACGCGACCGCGGCGAGCCGACCACCTTCCCCCTCAACGGCGTCATCCGCGGATGGACCGAAGGCGTACAGCTCATGAAGACGGGCTCGCTCTACCGGTTCTGGATTCCATATAGCCTCGGCTATGGCGAACAGGGCGCCGGCGACAAGATCCCCGGCGGCTCGCTGCTGATATTTGAAGTGGAACTGCTGGAGATCGTCAAATAACTCTCCATACCATACCCACCCCCCCGCCATGGACATGCTTGCAGACACGCGCTATCCCATCGGTCGGCATCAGCCCATAGGAGATACGGAGAGCGCCTGGGAAGACGCACTTGCCGACATCATGCATCTGCCGGCTTTGTTGGAGCAGTCTATCCAAAACCTCGATGCAGCTCAGCTCGCGACGTCGTACCGCGAAGGCGGATGGGACCTTCGGCAGCTGGTCCACCATGTCGCCGACAGTCATATGAATGCGTATATCCGTTGCCGGCTCGCGCTTACCGAAGAAAAGCCCGTCATCAAACCCTACGACCAGGATGCGTGGGCGCTGCTTTCCGATACGAATTCCGTCCCTGTCAACGTCTCCCTCACGTTGCTGCACGCCTTGCATGCCCGCTGGCATGCCCTGCTCTCGCGGTTGGAGGTCAACGACCGGAGGCGAACGGTCTTTCATCCCGAGCAGCAACGCGAGATCAGCCTCCGAGAGATGGTCGGGATGTACGCCTGGCATGGGAGGCACCACGTCGCCCAAGTGAATGCCTTGCGGCTTCGGATGCATTGGTGAAGCCTTTGGATAAAACGTCTGCTATGAAGGCGATGGAATGGAAGCTGATAGGTTCTGAGGAATTGTTTTCAGACCGTTGGTTAAAGGTCCGTAAGGATGTATGCGAACGCCCGGATGGCAAAGTGGTAGATCCTTATTATGTCTATGAGTTCCCCGACTGGGTGACGGCCGTGGCATTGACGGCAGACGGGCGGTTCGTCTTTGAACGGCAATACCGGCATGCCTTGGGACTGACACAGTTCGAGATCCCTGGTGGCTGCGTGGATCCCGAGGATGCCAGCCCTCAGGCAGCCGTCGCTCGCGAGCTCCTGGAAGAGACAGGCTATACGTTCTCGTCCATACAGTATCTGGGCCGTACCTCTGCCAACCCCTCTACACACAGCAACTGGATGTATTTCTACCTTGCCACCGGCGGGGTGTTAACATCCCCGCAGGCACTGGACGACAACGAAGAAATCGAAGTACATCTCTTCACCTTGGAAGAAGTCAAAGGGCTGCTCCGACGTAACGAAATCCTCCAGAGCATGCAATGCACGGCCCTTTTCTATGCCTTGCAAGCCCTAGGAGAGCTGAAGCTTTGATGTCTAATTGATGTTTAGTCTGCGTCTGAGAAAGCAGATGCATCCACTTCCCCTACCAAGAATATACTGCCGCAGACGACGATGAGGTCGCTGGCGCCTGCGGAGCGCAGGGCGGCGGACAGGGCCTCTTGTACATTGGAATATGCCTGGCCTCGCAAGCCCAGCGCATCAGCCCTTGCCTGTAGCTCTGTCGCGGGCAGGGCCCGCTGGATGCCAGCTTCTGTGAAATAGTAGCTGGCAGCGGCCGGCATCAGCTGCAATACAGAGCCTAGATCCTTATCGCGGACCATGCCCATCACCAGGTGTAGCCCATCGTGTGGCGTCTCTGAGAGCTGCTTCAAGAGTTCCCGCATGCCTGGCTGGTTGTGGGCGACATCCAGCACAATACGGGGTTTTCGTCGTATCTGCTGCCAGCGGCCCAACAGTCCTGTCCGACGGGCGGCATGCCGAAGGCCTTGCTGTATGCTTTCATAGGGTAGGCTCCAACCTTGTTGTCTGAGGGTATCCAAGGTAGCCAGCACAGTCAGTAGGTTTTGTGTCTGGTATCTGCCCCTCAGGTCAAGCTCCCAGGACTCTTGTACACCTAGGGTTGTCTCTGTGGATATGTGCAGCGAGCACAGGCCTTGTTCTATGGCGGTCACGCGGCGAAGCGTTGGAGCCAGCACCAATGGTGATCCCATTTCTGAGGCCTTCTGCTGGAAGACAAACAAGCTGGCGGGGTCGGGCTCTCCGATGACGACGGGGATGTTCGTCTTGATGATTCCTGCTTTTTCGGCTGCAATGGCTGGGAGGGTATTCCCGAGCAAGTTCATGTGATCCCAACCAATATTGGTGATCACGGAGACGAGCGGCCTTAGGATGTTGGTACTGTCGAGCCGCCCTCCTAAGCCAGTCTCGATTACAGCGATGTCTACGGGATGGGATGCAAAATGCTCGAGTGCCATGGCCACGGTAATCTCGAAGAAAGAGGGCGACATCGCTTCGATGGATGGGCTGATCCGCTGCGTGAAGTCAATCACTGTTTCGGTCGGCACCATCTCTCCGTCGATGCGTATTCGCTCGCGGAAATCGTGCAGGTGCGGGGACGTGTAGAGTCCTGTCTGGTAGCCGCAAGACTGGAGCACGGAGGCGAGCATATGGCTGACGGAGCCTTTACCGTTGGTACCCGCCACATGTAGGGAGGGGAAGGTTGTCTGTGGGTCGCCCAGGATTCGGCAGAGGCGTTCTATGTTGTCGAGGCCTGGCTTGATGGCGCTGGTGCCGACCCGGCTGAACATAGGGAGGCGATCGTAGAGGAATGCGAGGGTCTCTTCGTACGTCATCGTTGTCCTGCTGCCGGGTGAAGTACGTTGTGGGGGTTATCTCACCTTAAAGTTGAAAACGATGGTGCCTAAGTCTACCTCCGGACCATCTGGCTGGACGTTGAAGCGCAGCAGTCGGGCCTTATTGATAGCTATTTTGCGCATCGCCATGTCGTTGGTAGATGAGCCGCGGGGTTGAAAGACGGCACTGATGACTTGTCCGTTGGCATCCACCCGTATATCGACAGCCACTTTGGCATTTTCATTGAAATCATCTTCGAAGGAAGGGTAGTCGGTGATGCGGCGTCCGGAGAGTCCTTTCTGGATGCGGACGCCGCTGCGGCCGGAGCCTCCTCCCTGGTAGCTGTCAGACGCCGGGTTGCCGCCTACCCTTCCCTGGTCGCCTTTCCCACCGCTGATGCCTTCACCGGTGCTTTTATTCCAGCTGTCTGCATCATTGCCGGAGGGCTGGTTGCTGCTGCCCCCTGTATACACAAACTTGGGCTTGGGTGCTGGTGTGGTCTTGACAACGGCTACCGGCTTTGTCTGGGGCTTTGTGGCCGGCTTGGCAGGCTCCTTTGGAGGGGTCAATGGCTTTTTCTTTTCCGCAGGCTTTATTGGTTTGGGGACGACGGCTTCTGGGGCTTCTTTGTCATCATCGTCCGTCTCTACCTCACGGGCGTTTGTCTCGATGGGCGAGATCGCTTTCGGTGGGCTCATGTCAGCCTCTTCGCTGGCGGTCGGTGGGTTGGGCGATAAGGGCTGTTCTTCCCCTGAGCCAAGGTCTCCATCTCCTAGATTGACTTCTACTCCTTCTTCTGTCTGCGGCGTTTCTGGCAGGGGCGAGGTCCAGGAGATGATGAGTGCCAGGAATAGCAGCGTGCCGCAGACGAGCCCTGTGAGCGTCCCGGCGCGGGCATTCTTGTCGGATTCTCTGCGACTCATTATGCAGGGTGATGTATGAAATTAAGGCAATCGCTGTTATCGTTCTCTTAAAGGGTTGGGAGGCCTGCTTACTGGGCGTGTGCGAAGTCGTGGGCAAAGTCGCCCCGGATCCTTTCCATCGGCGGGTTGAAGTAGCCGTATCGAAGATTCGGAAATTCTTGCTGCAGCTCACCCATGACGGTCCGGATGCCATAGGCGGTGCCAGGGTCTGTGACGCCGATGCGGCCCAGGTACCAGTCGGGGTCGATGTTGAAATTGCGCCACTGGATCATGTGGAGGCCAGTCTCCCGGATCAGGCAGCGCAAGGCTTCATATTCCGCCTCTGTGTCTGTCATACCCGGGAAAGTGAAGTAGTTGATGGAGCTCCAGCCGCCATGCCTGCGTACGACTTTGAGGCTTTCGACAATGTCTTCAAACGAATAGTTGTTGGGTCGATAGTAGCGCTCATAGATATGCTTCTGCGCGGAGTTGGTACTCACGCGGATCGAGTTGAGACCTGCCCGACAGAGGGCGTCGACGGCCTCTGGTTTCGAGCCGTTGGTGTTGATGTTCAGACTGCCTTTCGACGTGTGGCGGCGGATCTGTCGGATGGCTTCTTCGATGGTCTCCCACATCAGCAGAGGCTCTCCTTCGCAGCCCTGGCCGAAGCTGACGATGGGGAAGGGGGCGGTCTCTAGGTGTGGGACGGTGAATTCGACGATCTCTTCTGCGGTCGGTCGGAACGTAAGCCTGTCCTGGGTGGATGGGATGGGCTCTTCTTGTGGCTGAAAGGAGATGCAACCGATGCAATTGGCATTACAGGCTGGGGAGGTCGGTACCGGGCATTCCCATCTTCCTATGAACATGTTGCGAGCGGCAGGGCAGCGGTAGGTACGGCAGCAATTGTCGGCTAGATGCTGCACAAGTCGATTCTTCGGGTATGCATTCGCGATATGATCGAGTCCTGCCTCGATCCTTGTTTCATCAAACCCGTGGGATTCCTGTCGGATATCCGGCTCTATGCGCAGGGCGGCCACTTCAAAAGCGCCGGCGCGCCATCCTGCGGCCGTATAGCAGAACAATGGGAGGGTGGGTGCATTTGGAAGCGTCTCATAGGCTGCGAGGGAGAGCCCCGTGTGGGCGGGAGGGATGAAGCCAGCCACGGCCCATCCTTTTTCGCAGAGGCGCATCTCGCCGGTCTGCACATCTATACCGATGCCTCTTCGACCCGGGAGTTCATAAAGGCAGCCACCTTCCGGCATGGGCATCCAGTCTTCTGGGGCGATGGCGTCCGCCTCCCATCCGCTACGGCCCACAGCATAGAGCGTATCGTCTTCAAAGATATGCCCCTCCCCATCGGAGTAGAGGAGGAAGGGAGAGGATGTGGCATCTGGCACTTGGCAAAGATAGCGCCTTGCTAGGAGGTCTCATTTCTTAAACTCAACGATATAGGAAGAGATATAATTCAGGTCTTTCATGTAGCGGTGCTTACAAAAGAATCTGGCTCGCTGTCCCAGGTGGAGGGATGTACGTTTCTGCTGGATGTCTGCTGTTGTATTCATTGGCTGCAAGGAGGGATACCAAAGACAAGAGCCGTACTGCTCAAACAGCAGCTCCGGCTTTGTCCAGTCCTGAGCATGGGTGCCAAGGCCTAAATCTTTGGGGGGTTGAAGGAGATGTACAGTTGATGCCCTTGGAAATGCGGGCCGATGAGTTTGCTCATCACCATCACCCAGCATTCCAGGTAGGCATTCCAGCTCACCGAAGGGCCCCAGTAGTAGGCGCCTGCAGTGATGCCATGATTTGATTTCTTTGCTTTTTTTGAAACGCCTCGAATCATTTTATCGATGATGTTCAGGGTAGTGTCCAGGCTATTGCTTGCCGGTCCTCCTCCTTCTTCCATCGGTATTTGCAAGGAAGGGATGGGGGAGCCTATCCCATCCCATGGAATGGAAAACTGTTGCCCATCCCAGCGGCTGGCTTTCCCTTTGGGGTCCTGCAAGTCGCGCAACGGTATCCGTGCGGTGCTGATGCATTGTCCCTTCCATTCCGTCTCCCGGCTGTAGGTGGACGCATCATAGTTCCCAGGATAGCCGTATTAACTGAAGAAAATATAAAGGTATTCTCCGCTCGCCACGGCAGAGGGGTCTCCCACACCTCCGGCAAATGCGATGGCATTGTTATGTGGCTTTCGGATCATGCGCGGGTGCTTGTCTTCCAGGATGATGCCGAGGTCTTCCCAGCTATGTCCTCCATTGCGCGAGTACATAAGACCGATCCGGCAGGTGGAAGCTTTGGAAGAGAAATCTCCCAGGCCGACCGGCCAGCTGATGTCTTGATAGCCTTCTCCGGTAAGGGTGTCAAAAGGCAGTGTCGAGGGGTAGTTTTCATTGTGGTAAAGGGCGTATAGCGATTTGCCCATGCGATCCCCGGGATCTTTGTAGATGGTTTCAAACCAGATAGCCCCATGAAGGCCAGGTGTGCCAGACGCTGCGATCTTCGGCAGCAACGGTCTCTGGAAGGCCTCCGGAGGGTTTAAAAACGCTGCATCCGCATGTATGCCATCTGCGAACTTCAGGTCATTGGCATCTCCCCACAACGGGTCTTCGCCGTATTTGCTTGGGAAAATACGGAAGGTGTCCCCTACCCATCCTTCTGCCATATTGCAGTCTACCCATGATCGGAAATAGAATGAGTCAGATGGGATCAATCGAAACCGAGGGTGGAAATCAGGATGCTCTTTCTGCCCATTGTCAGGCATGAGGCAGGCGCCATAGAGAAAGGCGCAGCCCATCGCCACATGCCGATGCTCGGCCATGGTTTCAAGGGTTGACGATGCCTCATGGTCGCCCGGCTTATCTCGCCTCCACGATGGATCCAAAAAAGACGGCATTCATCAGCAGCCGGTTGGTGCCGAACCAGAAGGCCCTGAAATTCGGGTTTTCCGTCATGGATATCACCCGACCGCGGCCGATCGCATCGACATTCACAGAGGCTGCCCCGGGGGCTGCCTTGAAAAAACGACTGTGGAGGTAGCCCGCCAGCAAGGGCTTCTCAGTGAACCGGACGGGGGTGTTGTAGGCCGACCGGTTTTTCTCCATGAAGAGGTTGTTGCTTTTAAAGAGGCTCATCGTCGGCTTAGTATACCCAAAGCAGAGCGGATGTGTCAGGTCGAGTATCGCTTCAAAGATGCTGCCCGGCATATCCATTGCACGTCGGTCGTCCATGCGGCCTTCATACGGGCGAAGGCTAGTACTGTCTTCCCGCATGCCATCTTTGCGGAACGACACCTTCGTCAGGCCGGCATTCGCCAGAAACTGTACTGCATCTTCAGTCGCCACCAGCGTCCCGCCTTGCGAGACCCAGTTGCGGAGTTTCTCTATCCCTTCTTTACCCAGTCCGCCATAGCTTCCGCTGGGCATGATGATGATATTATATTTCGAGGGGTCGGCCCGTTGGAAGACATCAATCTCTACGAGACTTGCAGGAATGCGGTAACGCTGGTCGAAGAGGTGCCAGATCTCCCCCACGTCGGTGGCCGAGGTCCCGACCCCTGCAAACAGCATCACTTGCGGCTTTCGTATGGCCTGAAGGCTGCTGCTGCCGAGGTCTACTCCGGCGGTCGACAGCCCGGTTGCAATCGATTTGACCGTCGATTGTGAGAGGACTTGTGCTTCCTTCACGGCCTGGTATACTGCATCTGGGGGCAATGGCTGGTTGTGAACGGGCACGATGATGTCTCCATAGCCGTAGCGGTCCGCTCCCTGTTCGAAGGTTGTCGTGGCCACCTTGGTCACCAATCCTTTTGACTGCAGGTGATATAAAGCGACGGGCGCATAGTAGGAGCGCCAGTCCAGTACATAGGCATAGGGGCTCCTGGTAACCTCCGCCTGGCTGGCCGACCATTCGTAGATGCGCGGGCCCGCCATCTGCTCAGCATTCCAGCTGGGGAGTTCTGCAAATGGAATTCCGATGGCCAGCGGGATTGTCCACGCGGAAATATCATAGAAGAGGCTGTCTTCGAATTTGGTGTTCCTTTCGAACATGGATTTGAGGAGCTTCGACTGCGGCTGGGCGGTGGGAACGATGAAACTTTGTGCAGCTGGGAAGGCCTGTCCTCCTACTGAGACCTCAGACCGCAGCGGGTAAATCTCTATTTGATGCCGGAGCAGCATGTTTATCATGGCTGCCGTGCGTTGCGGGTCATGAGGATCTCCAAATAGGTAGGCTTTGACCGGTGAGCTGGCGGCTTCTTTGGCCGCATCGAGGTAGAAGTCGCGCTGGTAGTCGAGCAGTTTCTTGCGCATATTCCTCGCCGCATCCAGCGTGGAGAGCATCGTCGTAAACTGGTTGCGGATGGTGAAGGGGAAGGAGAGGGGGCCGTTGATGCTCTCCTGTACATGCCCGCGGGAGCTGGCCTGCTCAAAGAGGATGCCGATGCCGCCATTGACGTCGGGGTAGGTCGAGCCCTTGCCGTAGTAGAAGTCGTCGAAGCCCTCTTTTGTGAAATAGAGCGATCCGATGCGGTCGAGGTGCCTGGCGTGGTAGGTGGCAACTTCTGCCGTCAACTCCTGGTTGCGTCTGGGGGTGTTGGCATTGACCCGGGCGGGCTCTCCCGGCTGGAAGAAGAACGTCGCGTTGGTGCCCATCTCATGGTGGTCTGTCAGGATGTTTGGCTTCCAGGCATGGAACACTTTTAGGCGGTTGCGGCTTTCATGGTGTTGTGCCGGCAGCCAGTCGCGGTTCAGGTCGAACCAGTAGTGGTTGAAGCGGCCGCCCGGCCAGGCTTCGTTGAATTCCCTTGCATTGGGATCGCTCACTGCTGTCAGGCTCTTATGGCTGTTGACCCAAGTGGAGAAGCGCTGTAGCCCGTCGGGGTTGAAAGACGGGTCGAGCAGGATGATGACCTTATCGAGCAGTGAGTCCATCTGAGGCCCCTTGGCCGCAGCTAGGTGGTAGGCCCCCAGCAGGGAGGCGTTGGCGCCGCTGGACTCGTTCCCGTGGATGCTGCAGCCGATCCAGACCACGACGGGCATCGACTGCGTCTGTGCCGAGGCCGACAGCGATGGCTGGGAAAGTTTGAGGTGTTCCTGCCGGATCGACTCTAGGCGGGCATGGTTGGCAGGAGAGGTGATGGTGAGCACCACCTGCGGCCTTCCTTCGTAGGTAGTACCTATCTCTGTCAGGGTCACGCGGTCGGAGGCCTGGTCGATGGCCCGCATGTATTGCACCAGCCGGTCGTGGGTGACATGCCATTCTCCAACCTTATGGCCGATCACTTTTTCAGGCGTGGGGATGGCGTTGTCATAGGCGGTCTCTCTGGGCAGGTAATAGCTCAGGTCTTGCCCTGCAGCAAACAGTGGGCAGATGGATAGGATGGCCAGCAATCGTTTCATGGATCGGGGGAAGTTGATCGAGGTGAGGAGGATTTGATAAGATGCCATGGGGCAGATGGCAAAGGTCCTGAGTTGTCAGGATCAGAGCGACCTAGCCGGGTCGAAGCTTTCCAACTCCTTTACGACGTCCCTAAGGAAGCTGGCACCCAGGGCACCGTCGATGATGCGGTGGTCGTAGCTCATCGAAACGAACATCATATGGCGGATGCCGATGGTGTCGCCCGTCGGGGTGTCTATGACAACGGGCTTCTTCTTTATGACTCCGGTGGCCAAGATGGCTACCTGAGGTTGGTTGATGATGGGGGTACCCATTAGGCTCCCGTAGGTGCCGACATTTGTGAAGGTGAAGGTGCCCCCTTGCACATCATCGGGATTTAGCCGTGAAGACCTGGCATCCTTCGCCAACCGGTTGACCTGCTTTGTCAGTCCAACTAGGCTGAGTTGGTCGGCTCCACGGATGACAGGCACAATGAGGTTGCCATTGGGCAGGGCCGCTGCCATGCCGATATTGATGTCTTTCCGGATCAGGATGCGGTCGCCTTCCACGCTGGAATTCAGCAGTGGGTGCTTGCGCAGGCATTTGGCGATTGCTTCGATGAAAACGGGGGTGAAGGTGATCTTTTCCCCTTCTCGCTGTTCGAAAGCGGCGCGTACCCTTTCCCTCCATTGTACGATGCTGGTGACGTCGGCTTCTGCAAAGGAGGTCACATGGGCACTGGTGGCCTTGCTCTTCACCATATGGTCCGCGATCAGCCGACGCATCCGGTCCATCTCCATGATCTCGACATTCTTATGCTCGGAGGAGTCATGCGGGATATGGGATGCCTTTGACGCTATCTGTTCTGGCTGCGTATGACCCATGGTTGGGTAAGGAACGGAAGGCTCGGGCATTTTAGTATCTGCCGGCACCATTGTATGGGGCCACTTGGCGCCAGCTTTTCTCTGCTCGACATACTCGAGGATGTCTTTCTTGGTCACCCTGCCTTCAGCTCCGCTGCCGGGTAGTGCTTCTAACTCCGACAATGGGATGCCTTCGCGCGTGGCAATGTTCAAGACCAGCGGGGAATAGAAGCGATGGGCTGCGGCAGGTGCGATGTCTTCAGTCTCCGGCTGGTAGGGGACGGGAGGAGTAGGCTCGTCTGTTGTGACAGGTTCGGGAGGGACAGGGATAACTTCAGGTGTTATGGCCTCGGGAGCCTCGTCCTCTGGAGGGGGTGTGTTCTCTGGTACGATCGGATCTGCTGTCTCCGAAGGTGTCGGCGGTTCCTCTATGGGTGCTGCATCGGAGGTTGCTGCTGCCGGGGAAGGCGTTGGGATGGACGCCTCATCGTCTGTGGTGCGGATTCGGGCGATGACCGACCCTATCGGTACGATGTCATTTTCTGCAAACAGGGATTCTTCGAGGATGCCATCTGCGGGGGAAGGGATTTCACTGTCTACCTTGTCGGTGGCAATATCTAGGAGGGACTCATCCTGTCTGACGGCATCGCCTGGCTTCTTGTGCCAACGGAGGATAGTTGCCTCCATGATACTTTCCCCCAGCCTCGGCATCACGACATCTACCAGAGCCATTACACGTTTTTTTGTAATTGACAGGCATCATAAGTAGGGTTCGGATAGGCGTTTAAAGGTAGGAGACTTT
>Ga0194130_10001112_pt1 | contig 45323 bp, 43 predicted proteins | sample TA2KigsurfametaG_FD_160084 | JGI IMG/M metagenome (GOLD analysis project Ga0194130, IMG submission 160084) | Freshwater microbial communities from Lake Tanganyika, Tanzania - TA2015050 Kigoma 12 surface | ecosystem: Environmental > Aquatic > Freshwater > Lake | place: Tanzania: Lake Tanganyika...
CGCGGCCGCGCGCGCGCTTACTATGCGCTTGTAAAACACCCAAAATGTACTGATACGATAGCCCATGAAAACCATAGCGCCGAATGCCGGCAGCTGTCAGTGACTGCGGTAGAGCGAATTCCTGATTAATGAGCGGCGCGTGTGCGTGAAACGCGGTATCGAAGCAGGCCACCTGCGGAATATCGGCAAAGGCATTGGCGAAGGCGCGTATACCTGCCAAGTTATGTGGCTGATGTAATGGCGCGAGTGGGTTCAGCTGTTCGAGCTGTTTCAGTACGTCCTTATTGACCACCACGCTCTGCTGAGACACGGCGCCACCATGAACGACGCGGTGCGCGACGGCGGTCGGCGTCTTGAAGCTGAGTTCAACTAGCAGCGCGCGCAAGCTATCGAGCGCATCGAAAAACACATCTTCGTGCGCACGCTGAATAGCCCGAAGGTGTACGCCCTGTCCATCAACCCAGTGCAGCTCGGCTTGCCCTTGCGGCTGCAGCCCTTCTACCCGGCCGCTCAATACGGCGGGGAGTACATCGCCCTTGCCGTCGGCCGGATACAGCGCAAACTTGAGTGACGACGATCCGGCATTGACGGCAAGGATACTCATCGCTTCAGGCCTGGCGCAGTTGTAACTGTCTTAACGGATCAGAACGCAAATGATGTGCGACCAGCAGCGCAATCAGTGCCGAACCCATACGCACCGCGGGACCATCGGCGCGACTGGTGAGAGCGATCGGCACGCGCGCACCCAGCACCACGCCTGCACCACTTGCACCCGCCATATATTCCAGCTGCTTGGCCAGCATATTTGCAGCTTCGAGATCGGGCGCAACCAGGATATCGGCATCGCCCGCAACGGGCGACACAATCTGCTTGATCTGTGCGGCATGCGCCGATACAGCATTATCAAAGGCCAAAGGCCCATCGACCATCGCACCCTTGATCTGACCACGATCGGCCATCTTGCACAAAGCGGCGGCGTCAATCGTCGAAGGTATGGCCGGATTCACTGTCTCAACCGCCGATAACAGCGCGACCTTCGGATTCGGGTTGCCCATGATGTGCGCGAACTCAATCGCGTTACGCAGAATATCGACTTTCTCGAGCAGCGTCGGCGAGATATTCAGCGCAGCATCAGTAACGATCAGTGGCTTGGGATACATCGGCACATCGAAACGAAACACATGCGATAACCGCCGACCCGTTGCAAGTTCTTTGTGCGCGAGTACGGCATGAATCAGCTCGTCGGTGTGCAGACTTCCCTTCATCAGAATCTCGACCTCGCCACGCGCCGCCATCAATGCGGCTTGCTCAGCAGCGGCATGGCTATGCGGTGCATCGACTATCTCGATACCGTCGAGCGACAAGTTACCACTGACAGCCGCCGCGCGGATTTTTGCTGCGGGGCCAACCAGCACCGGAATGATCAAGCCGCGTTGCGCCGCATCGAGCGCACCGGCTAAAGATTCCGGATCACAGGGATGCACCACCGCACAGCGCAAGGCCTGCAGCGTCTGTGCAAGTGCAAGCAAGGTATTCAATCGCTCGACCGGATCGAATAGCCGAATCTGCGGCGCTGATATTTTGGGACGTCTGACTTTTTGCACTGGCGCCATCACCCGCGCCATACCACGTAGCACGACGTCATCATGCTGATTGCGCACTTCGCAATGCAACTCAACACGTTTTTTCAGATCGTCTTTGGCAACAACCGTCACCGTGACATGAAGCGTGTCACCAATGCGTACCGGCTTGGTAAAGTCCAGGTCCTGATGCAGGTAGATGGTTCCGGGCCCGGGAAATTGTGTGCCCAGCACGGCGGAGATCAGCGAGCCGCCCCACATGCCATGACCAATCACCCCATGAAATATGGTTTGCTCGGCATAGGCGGCATCAAGGTGCGCCGGGTTGATATCACCGGAGACCGCAGCGAAAGCGCGCACATCATCCAAGGTCAGCGACCGGGTCAAGGTCGCTGACTGGCCGATGCTCAACTCGTCATAGGTAATGTTTTCGATGATATCGAGGTCTGCAGCTTGATTCATGGTCCCCTGTCAGCTAACCGGCAAAAGGTGAAATATAAAAATGAAAGGTGAAAGTCCGGCAAGTAATATCAATAGCAAGAGGATAGTCGTGAGCGCAACTGCCGGCGATCAATCAACCGCGTGGCAACCGCCATCCACATACAAGGTCTGCCCGGTCATGCCGGAAGAGGCATCAGCGCACAGAAAAGCACGCAGCTGCGCAATTTCTTCCAGCGTCACGAGCCTCCGTAGCGGTGCCTTGGCGATCGCATGCTGCATGAGGGCATCAAAGGATTCAATACCCGATGCCGCGCGGGTGGGGATTGGGCCAGGTGAAACTGCGTGCACGCGAATCTTTTGCGGCCCCAACTCCAATGCCATATAACGTACCAGCGACTCTAATGCGGCTTTGACCGGCCCCATCAAACCATAATGCGGTACCGCTTCATCAGCACCGAGATAGGTCATGGTAATCATGCTGCCGCCGGCCTTCATATGCGGTGCAGCCAGCTTCGCGAGCGTCGCAAAGGAATGGCACGATACCTCCATCGCGCGCGCAAATCCAACCGACGAGCTATCGATCACCCTTCCGTGTAAATCCTCCAGCGGTGCCCAGGCGATGGAATGAATCACGAAGTCGATGTGTCCCAAACGCTCAGCGGCGTGATTTACCAAGGCAGATAACGCGCCCTCGTCCTCCACATTGCAGTTGATTAAATCAATACCCAGCGGCTCGGTGAGTGGCTCGACATATTTGCGCGCTTTATCATTCAGGCAGGTGGCGACCACGTCTGCGCCCAGCTGACGTGCGAGCTGAGCACATCCCCACGCAATACTTTGCTGGTTAGCGATACCCAGAACCAAACCCTTCTTGCCGCGTAAGCTGTACAGCGAAGCTACCTGGTTCAATGCTTGATCATCAGTCGGCATAGCGCACCATCACATACTCTCCAGGGGCATCACACAATGCCTTGTCTTGTTGAATTGTTTGGGCGCTAACCGACCCCGTTGACTGTTGATGCAGCCAAGTATTCCACGCTTCCCACCATGAGCCTTCGAAACGGGGCGCGCGATGTATCCACTCATCCGGATCAACCCACTCGCTGCCCGGCTCAATATGATCCATTTGATAGCTACGCCGTGGATGGCCGGGCTCCGACACGATGCCCGCATTATGACCACCCGCTGCAAGAATAAAAGTAGTCGCGGTATCCGTATGTAAATGAATTTTGTACACCGAGCGCCAGGGTGAGACATGGTCGCGTACCGTACCCACCACCATCATCGGCATCTTCAGGTTCTTTAATGCAATTGGCATTGCACCGACCTTGTAATGCCCTTCGGTCAGGTCATCACGCAGGAACAGCGACTCCAGATACTCTGAATGCATGCGCTGCGGCAGACGTGTGGTGTCACTATTCCAGCTCATCAGATCACTACCTGTGTCGTCGACCCCCATCAGGTAGCGCTGGGTATTGCGCGACCACACCAAATCCTTTGAATGCAGAAACTGAAAGCTACCCGCCATTTGCCGACCGGACAAATAGCCGGTGCGTGCGATTTGCTCGCGCAGTGTGTTGAGCTGATCATCATCGATAAAGATACCCAACTCGCCGGCTTCGCTAAAGTCAGTTTGTGCAGCCAGCAGCGTGACACTGGCCAGCGTTGGCAATGCCGGCTGGTTTGCTTCATTAGAGGCCGCTTGTTGCGCGGTGAACTCGTCCGAACCCATCAGCGCCGCAACAATCGCCAGAAACGTACCGCCCAGGCAGTAGCCCATCGCGTGTATCGATGGCGTACCCGCAATCGCACTGGCATGCCGAATGGCCTGCATCACCGCACCCAGCAGATAATCATCCATCCCGAGATCACGATCGCTGGCGTCCGGGTTGCGCCACGAGATCATGAAAACCGTGAAACCCTGCGACACCAGGTATCGCACCATGGAATTCTGCGGCGACAGATCAAGAATGTAGAACTTCATGATCGGCGACGGAATAATCAGTATCGGCTCGGCAGCGACTTGGTCTGTGGTGGGTGCGTACTGAATCAACTCGATCAGATGATTGCGATACACCACCTTGCCGGGCGTGACCGCGACATCTTTACCGACGGCGTAAGGCAATGGCGCCAAACCTTCCGGGTTTGCGGTGGTCGATAAGGCGCTTTGCTGCAAATCACGCATGAATAACTGCATGCCCTGGAGCAGACTATGGCCGGCAGTCTCGACGCTATGCGTGAGGACTTGCGGGTTCGTCAGCGGCCAGTTCGAGGGTGACATCGCATCCATCCACTGCCGCGCAAAAAAACTCACCATCTGCTGACGATGCGCCGACATACCGTCGACCTGCGTCGCCTCTTGCCACCAGCGATCACCCGCCTTGAAGCTATCCTTGAGTGTTGAGTAGGGCCATTGCGACCACGCAGGATCCGCAAAGCGCGCATCGTCTGCAGCACGTGCACTCGCTCGCGCAGGTGACCCGTTAGGTTGAGTAGCAGATAAAGCAAAGGATGAAGCAGCGACAGAGGTCGCGGATGTTGGTGCTGAAGTTTGTGCTGAAGTTTGTCCGGGTGTCTGCATCAGTGATTGTGCTAACGATTCCGCAGAATGAAGCGAGCGCTGCATCTCATCCATCGCCAACTGTGCCGCGCGCTGCGCCAGTTGTAATTGCTTGCCGGGCGACGCCGCCAGATGCATCGCCCAATCCATGCAGGCCAGCGCCAGCGAGATCGGCGACAAGCCCATGGTGCCGCGAGCCATCTGCTCGTGCATCAGCGTATCAAGTTGTTTTGCGTCTTGGTCAGACAGCGCGCCTGGCGTGGGCGCAGAGTTTCCGCGCGCGGATGGGTCGGGCATGGCCATAGGGATGCATAAAAGAATGTCAATGATTTGGAATTATGCAGTCCTGTAAGCAACATTTTGAGGAATCTCTGAGCGTTTCATGGGGGAAATTGACTGATGTCAAAATCTCACCGGGACGCACTCGCTAAAGGGGGGCCGGCTGGTGTCGATTCTTCAAAAAGATGGCCCTCCCCAACCATTGACAAATTGCTACCGAGTGTCCGACCCGACCATGAAAACGCCGACCACCCTCCGCTGGCTGCTGATAAGCGCGCTGATACTCGCGCTACCCGGCTGCGCCAACCGTCGCGCGCCGAATATCGATGATTTCACCTGGAATACGATAGGCTGGGAGAGGCTGTACTACTGGGACGGTAGCCGCTACCAAGGGTCCTTTGATCGCAAGTTCGATCGCGACGGCCCCGGCACCTACATCTACCCGAACGGCGACCGGCTGGTCGCGATTTTCCGCGACGGCATGGTAGTGGGCCGCGCCACCGTGCTGTACGCCGACGGTAAAAAATATGTGGGTGAATTCCGTAACAACCGCCTGACCGGCAAAGGCACACTGTTTTATTTGAACGGCGACCGCTACGACGGCCGCTTCATAAGTGGCAAGCGCCAAGGCCGCGGCACCTATACCTACGCCGATGGCGGGCAGTACAACGGCGAGTTCAACAACGACCAGATCAGCGGTCCGGGTGTACTGGTGTATGCCAACGGCGATCGCTACCAGGGCCAGTTCCATGACGGCCAACCGCACGGCCTCGGCCGCATGGAATTTGCCAATGGCCGCACCACCCTTGAAGGCCGCTGGGAACAGGGCGAGTTCCTCTGGCCGCAACTGCTCAAGTTTTAGCCCGAGTTACCCCATCCACTCACGCGTGCTCGGCCGCACACCCCTCGCGGTCCGATGAGGTCAAGTGCGCCCCGATACAGCCCGATAATTTTTGCGGTGGTCATGACCGGTAGCGGTATGATTCCGTCACACGGCGGGGCGATGCAAGAGACAGCCTCGTACTGGTAACCATAACAATAGTGACGGTGACCGCATGCACGTACCAACCGCCGCGCAGGATGCGCGCGCACCCGCCTCAGATGAAGCACTCGATCTCCAGCTGAAACGCGTTGCAATCGATACCAATCTCGAAAACGTCGTTTACTTGAACCGTGATTGCCTGATCTATCGGATTGCAGGGTTTCAAGCCTTATCGAAAGTAGAAGTCATCTCTGGCGAACATCGCATCACAGCCAAGCTGAATGTTGTTGACGATGCGGCCATCATCGGCCCCGAACAAATCGGTCTTTCAGAGGACGCATTCAAGCGCTTCGGGGTTGAGGCAGGTGCACTGGCACGCGTGCGTCATGCAGAAAAGCCCGCCTCAACAAGCGCTTTATTCCGCAAGATCAATGGCGAACGTCTGGAGAAAAGCGATTATCACGCTATCGTGAGAGACATCTCGGGTGGACATTATTCCAAGATCGAGCTGACTGCTTTCCTGATCGCGACCAGCAACGGTGAACTCGACCGCGATGAAATTTATTTTCTGACGGATGCCATGGTCGCCAGTGGCCGGCGCTTGCAGTGGCATGAGCACATGGTCGTCGATAAGCACTGCATCGGCGGTATACCGGGCAACCGCACCTCAATGCTGGTGGTGCCTATCGTCGCGGCGCATGGCTTGCTATGCCCGAAAACCTCTTCCCGCGCGATTACCTCACCCGCAGGCACCGCTGACACGATGGAAGTACTGGCAAACGTCAATCTGGCACAAGATCGCATCGCCAGCATTGTGCAAGAACACCGCGCGTGTCTGGCCTGGGGCGGCACTGCAGATCTGTCTCCGGCGGATGATGTGATGATCTCGGTAGAACATCCGCTATCGCTGGATTCGACCACGCAGATGATCGCGTCTATCCTCTTAAAAAAAAAACGCCGCAGGCTCAACGCATTTGATACTTGATATACCGATTGGTCCGTCAGCTAAAGTCAAAACCATGCCGGACGCCCAGCGGCTGCGCAAACTATTTGAATACGTCGCATCGCGTATGCACCTCAAGCTGGAGGTGGTGATCACCGACGGCCGCCAACCGATCGGTCAAGGTATCGGGCCGATGCTGGAGGCGCGTGATGTCATACGCGTACTTGAGAACGATCCGCGCGCGCCGCAAGATTTGCGTCATAAGTCTTTGTATCTGGCCGGTCGGATGATTGAATTTGATCCGGATGTGCGCGGCGGTGATGGTTACGCGATTGCTCGCGATATTCTTGAATCGGGTCGGGCACTGCAACGGATGCATGCCATCATCGAAGCACAAGGTGCAAAATCATTCAAACATGATGATTTCATGCTTGGCAAACTCAGTCACGAAGTTGTTGCCGAGCGCGATGGCATGGTGGTGGGTATCGATAATCTGCAGATCGCAAAAATCGCCCGCCTGGCTGGCGCACCCAAGGTGCCGAATGCCGGTGTCGATGTGATGCACAAACTCGGTGACCGGGTACAACGTGGCGATACGCTCTACACCATTTATGCAGAATTCCCCAGTGATTTACTGTTCGCGATGCAGCAATGCGAAAAAACCAGTGGCTACACGATCGGCGATGAGACCGAGATTCCGCATTCTTATCTGGAGTTTTAATGAGCGATACGCTGGTACTTTATTTTGATGACGAGGCAACAGCCGCGCATCGTTTTGCGGCAGCGGCCGGCTTTGAATCCGCCGCAGTGGACAGGCATCGGTTTCCGGATGGTGAGCTTAAACTGCGACTGCCTGCTACCCTGCCCGCCAAGGTGATCGTCTACCGGTCGCTCGTCCATCCCAACGAGAAGTTAATCGAGCTGCTGTTCGTCGCACACACTGCGCGACAACTCGGCGCAGCAGATGTGATGCTCATAGCGCCTTATCTCGCTTATATGCGACAAGATATCGCCTTTCATGAAGGCGAAGTCGTCAGCCAAAAAATAATCGGGCGGTTTTTAGCGCAGGTATTTGATGGCTTAGCGACGATTGATCCGCACCTGCACCGTGTATCAACGCTGGAGGAGGCGTCTCCGGTCAAGCGCGCGATCACACTGAGTGGCGCCCCCCTACGCGGCGACTACATCGCACAGCACATCCCGGATGCGTTTCTACTCGGCCCGGATAGTGAATCAGCGCAGTGGATTGCCAGCGCCGCGAAAAAGCATGGCTTTGATCATGCGGCCTGCGAAAAAATTCGACGCGGCGATAAAGATGTACAAGTACAGCTACCGGCGGTGGATTTAAAAGACAGAAAGGTCGTTATCCTGGATGATGTCGCCAGCAGCGGCCGCACCTTGGCCAAAGCAACGCGCGCGGCATTGGAGGCAGGCGCCAGCTCGGTTGATGTAGCAGTTACACATGCGCTGTTTGCCGAGGATGCGCTCCAAGTGATTCGCGAGGCAGGTGTGCGGCACATCTGGAGTACCGACTGCATCGCGCATGACAGCAATGTGGTGAGTATTGCCGCGATGCTGGCTGACGCAATACGGTAGCGACTGCATGACACTTTAAAAGGTATCTGCTGAAGCTGCTCAGCAGATACGCTTGTTTAAAAGAAGGCTTGTATCCCCGTCTGCGCACGACCAAGGATCAGCGCATGAATATCATGCGTACCCTCATATGTGTTCACCACCTCCAGGTTGACCACGTGCCGAATCACACCGTATTCGTCGCTGATACCGTTACCGCCCAACATGTCGCGCGCAGTGCGGGCAATATCGAGCGCCTTGCCGCAGGAATTGCGTTTCATGATCGAGGTAATTTCGACTGCAGCCGTGCCCTCATCTTTCATGCGTCCGAGCCGCAAGCAGCCCTGTAGCGCGAGCGTAATTTCGGTTTGCATATCAGCGAGTTTTTTCTGTACCAGCTGCGTTGCCGCTAACGGGCGACCAAATTGCTTACGATCCAAAGTGTACTGGCGTGCGGCATGCCAACAGAACTCCGCCGCACCCATCGCGCCCCACGCAATGCCGTAACGCGCCGAGTTCAAACAGGTGAAAGGTCCTTTCAAGCCACGCACCTCAGGGAAGGCATTTTCTTCTGGTACGAATACGCCATCCATCACGATCTCACCGGTGGTCGATGCACGCAGACCCACCTTGCCATGAATTTTTGGCGCGCTCAGGCCTCTCCAGCCCTTCTCCAAAACAAAGCCACGAATACTGCCTTCATCATCCTTGGCCCACACTACAAACACATCCGCCATCGGGCTATTGGTGATCCACATTTTTGAACCGGTCAGGCTATAGCCGCCGTCAACTTTTTTTGCGCGGGTAATCATGCTGCCCGGGTCAGAGCCATGATCCGGCTCGGTCAGACCAAAACAACCAATCCATTCGCCGGTCGCAAGTTTTGGCAAATACTTTTGTCTTTGTGCTTCGGTACCGAACTCATAAATCGGTAGCATCACGAGTGAGCTTTGCACACTCATCATCGAACGGTAGCCGGAATCCACTCGCTCGACTTCACGGGCGATTAATCCGTAACTGACATAGTTCAAGCCTGCACCACCGTATTCGCTGGGGATAGTGGGCCCGAGTAAACCAAGTTCACCCATCTCACGAAAAATACCAAGATCCGTCTGCTCATGACGAAATGCTTCCTGCACGCGGGGCATCAGCTTCTGCTGGCAGTAAGTAGCGGCGGCTTCGCGCACCATGCGCTCTTCTTCGGTCAGCTGCTTCTCAAGCTGAAGCGGATCTTCCCAGACAAATTGTGATGTGCTCATGAGTGATAAAAAGTGAGAGGGTTATAGGTGGATGGTTGAGTAGCAATATTAAATTTTGAGTAGCGACATGGAATCGTCGGTAGCGATATTGAATTACGATAAACGATATTGAATTATGGGTAGTATTATCAAATTGCGGATAGCGATATTAAATTGTGGGTAGCGATGATGAAGCATTCGGTATTCGGTACTCAGTGCTGTATCACCGGCACTTCCATCGCCGGAGGCGTATTGCGGCTACGCTGACAGCGCACGATACCGTCGATCATGACCATGCCCACACCGGGTAAATCACCTAACTGCAAACTTTCCAGAAAATCTTTACCTGCGGTGTGCTGTGCACGATCCATGAACACAAAATCAGCGACGCGTCCAACCTCAATCAAGCCACAATCAAGATTACGCATGCGCGCGGTGTTACCGGTGGCGAAGCAAAAGGCCAGCTCGGTGGGAATATCTGCCAGGCTGGCCAGCTGCGCGATCATGCGTAAAATCCCGAGCGGCTGCACACCCGAGCCTGCCGGACCATCGGTACCGAGTATCACGCGGTGCAAACACTTCAATTCATTTGCGTGGCGCGCCGTCAAAATAGAAATACGCTCATTACCGTTATGGACGAGTTCAATGCTGCGCGTCGAGCGCTCGCATAACTCGCACACCTGCTGATACGGTAATGATGTGTGGCCGCCATTGATATGGCCGATGATGTCGGCGTCGGCTTCGAGAATGACGTCTTTATCGATCAGCCCTGAGCCGGGAATCGACGGGCCACCTGTGTGGATAGTGCTTTGTATGCCGTACTTACGCGCCCACGCCACCATCTGGCGCGCCTCGTCACCCGCTTTAACACTACCCAAACCGACCTCGCCCAGCAACTTGACACCTGCTGCGGCAAGCTCGGCGAAATCAGATTCAACCATCCCTTTTTCGATGACCGGGGCACCACCCAGCACTTTGACGCCCGAGGGTCGAAACGCGTCAAATGCGCGTTGTGACACAATCGCGAGTGCTTTGAGGCCGACAATATCTTTCGGTTTTCCGGGGTAATGCACTTCACCCGCAGAGATCATGGTGGTCACACCACCATGTAGTGCAGAATCAATCCAGTTGATTTGATTCTGGCGCGGGGTCCAGTCACCCGCTACCGGGTGCACATGAGAATCAATCAAACCGGGTGAGACCACGGTACCGCGGCAATCAATCCGGGTGCGTGCACCCTCAGTATCGCAGTCTTTGAATTTTCCGACGGCGGTGATCTTACCGTCGTTGACCACGATGGTATCTGCCTCAAGAAGCGGGCGATGCAAATCTCCCGACAACATCAGACCGATATTACTGATGACGACTTTTCCGGATGTTTCTACGATTGCCGCAGTAGCCATGGCGAGCTCACTTTTTCAACATGAACGTAGCGTCACGCCAAGTCGGACGATTGAATGCGCTTGATGCCTCTGGCCTTCATGGTGTCCCATGCTTTCGCCACAGAGCCATTCAGATCAATGCCACGGCACGCGTCTTCAATTACAAAAACTTTGAACCCAGCTGATCTTGCGTCTAGTGCAGTCCACAAGACGCAGAAGTCCGTTGCTAGTCCAGTAACGTACACAGTACTTAACTTACGCTCCCTTAAATAGGCTGTAAGTCCCGTATTTGTCTTACGGTCAGCTTCCACAAAGGCAGAATATCCATCGGTGTGCGCGTGTATTCCTTTACGAATGATTAATTGCGCATGTGGGATCGAGAGATCTTTGTGAAGCTCAGCGTCTTTGGTGCCTTGCACGCAATGATCCGGCCAGACCGTTTGCCCGTCTGCGTATGGGAGCTTGGTCGTCTCGAAGGGCTTTTTACCTGGATGTGAAGAGGCGAAAGAAATATGATCCTTTGTGTGCCAATCCTGTGTAATTACGACATTCTTAAATTTTTGCGAAATAGTATTAATGATCGGCACCACCTCTTCACCCTTGGTAACCGGTAATGTACCGCCCGGAATAAAGCAATTTTGCACATCTACTACGATAAGGACGCTCGTATCACTGATTTTGTTAGTAGCACTTGCGCGCAGACCAACGCCACCCAGTGCTGCCAACATACCCGCACCACCGATTAGTCTGAGGGTATCTCTTCTACTGAATTGATTTTGCATTTTGCTCTCCTCGTACCGCGTTGAAAAAATGGTCGTCTCCGACCGCCCGACTCACCACTACAACGACAAATAGTCTTTTTGAATCTCGTCATTGGCGGCCAGTGCTTGCATGCTACCGCTGAAACGTATCTGGCCCTGCTCAAGTACATACGCACGATCGCACACTAGCCGCGCAAGGTGCAGGTTCTGCTCTGATAACAAGATGGCAATCCCCTGCTGTCTCAGTGTCATGATCATATGCGCCATTTGCTCAACAATCACGGGCGCGACGCCCTCCGAGGGCTCATCCAGCATCAGTAGCAGCGGATTCCCCATTAAGGTGCGCGCCACCGTCAGCATCTGCTGCTCACCACCGCTCATGCTGCCGCCCGGGCGATCTGGCATCTCACCCAGATTCGGAAACAGTTCAAACAAGCGCGCCGGGGTCCACGGCGGCACGCCGCTGCGTGGCGCTTGTCTGCCTACTTCCAAATTCTGCAGCACGCTCAGCTCCGAAAAAACCCGTCGGTCCTCCGGCACAAAGCCGAGCCCGCGACGCGCGATTTCATACGGCTCTAGCGTATCGATATCTTCATCCATGAAACGCACCTGACCGCGTTTGCTCGGCAGCAGACCCATGATGGATTTGATGGTGGTGGATTTTCCAGCGCCATTACGACCCATCAGCGCCACGACTTCACCGCGACCCACCTCAAGCGACACATCAAACAGCATCTGCGCCTTGCCATAAAACGCATTCAACCCACTCACCGTCAGCATCGGCGGACTCATGCTACAGCCACCTTGTCGGTAAACGTACTGCCACTACCGAAATACACCTCTCGCACCAAGGGATGGTTTCGCACGGTTTCTGCATCACCCTCCGCGATCAACTTGCCGCGCGCAAGCACGATCAAACGATCTGCAAATGCAAACACGACATCCATACTATGCTCGGTGAACAGCACCGCCAGTTGCTGCTCGATCACGAGCTTCTTGGTCAAGGCCAGTAATTCATGGCGCTCCTTGCTCGCCATACCCGCTGTAGGTTCATCCATCAGCAGCAGGCGCGGCTTATTCGCCAAGGCCATCGCTAATTCAACTCGTTTCACATCGCCGTACGACAGCACGCTACAGGTGCGGTCGGCCTGCTCGGCCATACCGACTTGTGCCAGCAAAGCCATGGCTGTTTCACGCTGATAGTCACACGCCGCTCGCCACAAACCGAATAATTTTTTCTCGTGCGAGATCAGCGCCATTTGCACGTTCTCGATCACGGTCATCGAGTGAAATGTCGCTGCAATCTGAAACGTACGTCCTACCCCTAAACGCCAGATATCACGTGGCGCGCGACCTGCGATGTCACGGCCTTCGAATAGAATTTCACCAGCATCGGGCTTGATCTGGCCATTCAGCATATTGAAGCAGGTCGATTTGCCTGCCCCATTCGGGCCAAGCAGCGCGAGTAGTTGGCCGGCGGGCAGATCAAAAGACACATCATCGACCGCGCGCACACCACCAAAAGATTTGGCTAAGTGCCGGACTTGTAACAGGCTCACGCAGCCCTCCCGCGCGGCTCGAATACCGAGCGAACAAATCCCGCCAAGCCCTGCGGAAATGCCAATACCAAAAACAAAACAACTGCACCCAGTACCGCGCGCCAGTATTCAGTCTCGCGGATCAAAATATCTTGCAGCGTACTGAACACGACGCTACCGACTAAAGGCCCACTCAGCGTTTGCACACCACCCAGCAGCACCATGATCAGGGCATCCACCGAGCGCCCGATATGAATGGTCTCAGGCGAAATACTGCCTTTCGAAAATGCAAACAGGGCTCCCGCCACACCACAGAATACACCTGCCAATACAAATGCCAGCCACTGCACGCGCTGCACATCAATCCCGATCGCATCGCTACGCAGAGTAGAATCACGTGTGGCACGCAGGGCATAACCAAAGGGGGCAAATAAAAATCGTCGCATCAGCAGCACGCCTGCGACTACCAGACATAAAGTCAGATAGTAATAGTGTGATTTATCCGACAGCCATGCCGCCGGCCATAAACCAGTCACACCATTACTACCGCCAGTGATCTCATCAGATTGAAAAATCACTGACCAGACAATTTGCGCAAAGGCCAGCGTCAGCATGGCGAGATACACACCCGACAAGCGCACACAAAACCAGCCGAACACCACGGCACCCGCTGCAGCCAACAATGGTGCGAATAAAAGTGACACCAGCATCGGCCAGCCGAGCGCTTTCATGAACAAGGCAGCGCCGTAGGCACCCAGACCAAAATACGCTGCATGACCAAATGAATGCAACCCACCGGGCCCCATAATGAAATGCAGGCTGGCCGCAAACAGCGCAGCAATCAGCAGATCAATTCCCAGCACCAGCAGATACGGAAAGCTGCTATTCAGTAGCGGCAGCAGCAGCAGCAGTAACAGCAGCAGCACGCCGAAGGTTTTCAGCAAACGACTCGCTGCTTGCAGCGGCGCCTCGATCGCCGCAGCACCACGTGCCGCAGCCTGCACCTTACCCAGCAAGCCCCAAGGCCGCAGGACCAACACCACCGCCATGATTAAAAACTCAACCACCAGCGTCAGCTTGGAAAATGAAAACGCCAGCCCGAACAGATTCACCGTTCCAAGCGAGGCACAGATTGCTTTGGTCAACGCAATCAGTAGCGCAGCCACGTAGGCGCCGGGCAAGCTACCCATACCGCCCACTACCACGACGACGAAGGCATCACCGATCGTTTGCAGATCCAGATGCAAACTGGCCGGCTCATTCGGCATCTGTATCGCACCGCCCAAGCCGGCCAGGAACGCCCCGAGCGCAAACACGCTGGTGAACAGCCACGCCTGATTCACACCCAAGGCACTCACCATGTCACGATCTTGGGTGGCCGCACGCACCAAGGTGCCCCAGCGCGTACGCGTCAGCAACAACCACAGCAGCAGTAATACCACTGACCCAATAAAAATCAGTAGCAGGTTGTATTTGGGGAAGGACTGCCCGAATAGCTCTACTGCACCGGTAAAGCCCGGCGCGCGCGGCCCAAGCAGTTCTTCTGGGCCCCACACATACAAGGCCAGGTCTTTAATGACGAGTACTAGTGCGAATGTCGCCAGTAATTGAAACAACTCCGGCACATGATAAATACGTCGCAGTAGTACTATTTCAATCACGACACCAAGCAGTGCCGTGCCAAGCGCAGCGATCAGTATGCTGCCCCAGAATCCGGCTACGCTTGATGTGCCCAACCACTCACTCACCGAAATCGCCATATACAGGCCGAGCATGGTGAGTGAGCCATGCGCGAAGTTGACGATACGCGTTACCCCGAAAATCAACGACAAACCCGCTGCCACCAGGAACAGCGACGAGGCTCCCGCCAATCCATTCAGTAGCTGCAGTAACAGGCTCGACAGCGTCATGGTCAGGCGTTATGGGTGGGTGAGATACAGGCGCTGATCAAAGAAACTTCTGCTCAAGGCGCCTTGCGTAGCTGCTTGACCTCAGCATCTACGGGCTGGAACTTGGCCCCATCAAGATACTGGTAATTCACCATCACACCCTTGCCGTCTTTGACAGCAATGCGACCAACATAGGCACCCATGGTCGATTGATTATCTTGTGCGCGATAGCGAATCGGCCCCAGCGGCGTGTCCACATTCAAGCCGTGGAACACATCAATCAGCTTCTCGGTGTTAGTACTGTTCGCCTTGCGTATACCGGCTGCGATCGACATGATGGCCGAGTAGCCAACAATAGAGCCGAGGCGTGGGTAGTCATTGAATTTTTTCTGATACGCGTCGAGGAAGCGCTTGTGCTCTGCGGTGTTAATGCCGCTCCATGGATAGCCCGTGACGATCCAACCACTCGGCGCTTCATCTTTGAGCGGATCAAGATATTCGGGCTCGCCGGATAACAGACTCACCACTTCACGGCCTTTGAACAATCCGCGGGTGGTGCCTTCACGCACCAGCTTGGCAAGGTCAGGGCCAAACAACACATTAAATACAGCATCTGGCTTGGCGTCAGCCAGCGCCTGCGTCACAGCGGCCGCATCAACCTTACCCAAGGGCGGCGCCTGCTCAGCGACAAATTCCACATCGGGTTGCGCGGCTTTCAGCAACTGCTTGAAGGTATTCACCGCAGACTGCCCATATTCATAATTGGGATACACCAGCGCCCAGCGCTTCTTCTTGAGCTTGGCCGCCTCGGGTACCAGCATGGCGACTTGCATATAGGTTGAAGGACGCAAGCGGAAGGTATAGCGGTTACCGTTTTCCCAAACGATTTTGTCAGTGAGAGGTTCAGCGGCGAGGAAAAAGATTTTTTTCTGCTGCGCGAAATCGGTAACAGCCAAACCGACATGCGATAAAAAGGTGCCGGTTAACACATCTACCTTTTCACGCGATAGCAATTCTTCAGCAGCGCGCACGGCATCACCCGGATTGGCGTTGTCGTCGCGCGAAACAATCTCTACCTTCTTACCCAGAAGACCGCCACCGGCGTTAATTTCATCAAGCGCCAGCTCCATGCCTTTTTTATAGGGGCCTAAAAAATTGGCGTGCGCTTTGTAGCTATTGACTTCACCAATCTTGATGGTTTGGGCGTGCGCCTGAACAAACGCACTGATCAGCAGTGATGCCAACAAGGGCTTGATTAGATGTGTAAAAAATTTCACGTTGCTCTCCCCCGATTTTTTAGCGTAAGCCGTCCTGGCCTTTGATTTCATGTTTTTGCAAGCCACCGATACGTGGCAGCGGCCGGCCTGAATCGGTCACGGCAACCGCCACCACAATTTCATTCGCGCGCGGCGCATCAGAGACACGCGCTTCGATCGCATCGAAATGACTGCGCACAAACGCAGCATCTTTATGACCGAGCGGTACATCAATCGCAGCACCTAGCCCACCCATTTTTTTTGCCGAAGGCACGAGCGCAGCGCCTTTTTCAACAGCTTCACGCAAGGGCGCGCCGAGTTTAGGGTGAAGAATGGCTGCCGCATGCTCCAGCTCACCGCCCTCACCGACAATCGCCGCCTTGCCATAGCTCTCGGCCTGCGATGGTTCAATATTCAGCGCCTCGACACATTTTTCGCCCAGCAGCTTGCCCAACTCAGCACCGATATCACTCAGCTGCTCGAGGTTCTCTTCATAGCGACCCGCAAACGGATTCTCGATGACCGCGATCGCGACAGCGCGACGTGTCGGCGGATTGATCGACTGCCCCATCTCAACGCGGGTTTCATCCACTTGCACGATCAGTTTTCGAATAGCTGTTTTCATAAACTTTCCTGCGTCTGTTTGAATCGTGATGTGTTGGTTAGCGCTGACCATCAAACTGACTGATGCACTCCGGCGCCAAGCCGCCAACGCGTGCGTGTACGCGTGCACCGGTCGACATCACCAGAATGAACACCAGTTCATCAGCAGCAGGGGCACCGGGTACGGATACTTCCATCGCATCAAAATGACTACGCACATAACTCGCCGTGATGTGCGTGAGCGGGACATCCAATGTGGCCCCCGGCGCACCCACTTTTTTAGTGGAGGGCACAATCGCCAACGGCCGACTGCGAGGTGGCGCAGCAGTACCTGGTTTGCCGGCCGTGTTGGTTTCTGCATTTCCTACTGAATGATTTGCTGGGGTTGCTTGTGCTGAATTTTGTGATTGACCCGTGCCTTGCGTATACCCGGCACGATCACCATGCCAACCCAGCAGCTCACGCATCGCATAGCCTCCGGGCACATGCCATAACGCGCCATGCTCGAGTTCACCGGCGCTACCGACAATTGAGCCCTTACCGTAGCTGTTGATGTCTTCCGGCTGCATGCGCATCGCACTCAGCAGCGTGTTGACCATTTCCAGACCCACCGGGTTTAGCGCTTCCATCATCGGCAAAATATCTGCGTGGTACTCACCAGCATAAGGGTTAGCAAGTACCGCTGCGACCGCGCCACGAATCTGCGGCTTGGCTGGCGCAGGGCCGAACTCATGCAGGATGGTTTCTACATGGGTAAACACTCGGCGTATTTGAATCAGACTCATCTTGTTTTCGATGTCGTACTATTGTTCATCCGGATAGTTACGCCGCCTGTCTTGACGGCAGCATCAAGGCATCTAGAGCCTTATCAACGAACCGGTGCTGTCCTTGTAGCGTGAGCCATGCGGCGGAGATCACACCCTCGTCTTGCAATTGCTGTGCATGACAAGCACCATTCTCAAGTGCCCGTTGAATCAAGCCGGCGGGTATAGCGCCTACCGCTGTTGTGACCAACTGCTCGACTAAATCAGTATCGTCTTTTAGTGAATTCGCAGGCGCACGCTGAATCGCCTCATGCTGAACATTCACCGCATTCGCGATCATGGTCGCAGCGGCGTCGGCACTCGCTGCACAATCAGCCAGCACGGTCACGCTGTCAGCAATGCCCAGGCTCATGCTACGACCACGCCACCCGGACGTGGCAATACCGCGCACTGGCATCGCAGCATCAATAGCGAAGCGGCCTTGAGATTCCGCCGCAAAGTTTGCGATATCGCTCACCCTGCCTACTGCGTACGACTGTCCGGGTGCGAGATGCAATGCAATATCACCACCGTTATTAATACTGGCCCGCTTGATCTCAGGCTCGGCAACAAAAAAATCAATCAACTCATCTGCGACTGAACCCGCCACTGCGGCCATCGGCGTGATGAACTGCGCACGATGCGGCCAACACGCACGCACCATGCGGCGCGCTACCGGCGATGCCCTCCATGTCATCTGCTTCAGCGGTTGGCGCAGCACATGCAATTCTTCTACCAGCTCAGGCAAAATCTGTGAAAAACGCGTCCAACACGCTGATAGCGCACGATCGATAGCACTGCGCTCACCATCAGCGCTGATGATCAGATCGATCGGGCCATATTGAAAATGCCAGCGGCCATCGAGAAGTTGTTGTTGTTGTGGCTGCATGGCGTCTCTCTTACCCTAGCATGGGTTTTTGGTGCAGCGGCCATTGACTATCATCTACTGCCCAGTGCACCGAGCGATCGCGCTCCGCATTCACCACCGCTTCCAACGGACGCACACAATCAGGATGACCACCCAGCCGCGCATAATCATCTAATCGCAGGGTGAACTCGATCGGCGCCACAATAGCCGGCGTAGGCACCGAGCCGAATGACTGATCCGGCATACGCAACACATCCACCATCACGGTAATGCCACCACCGGCCCACACATAGGCGGGTGCGCCGCCGCAGCTGACATGGGTTATTGCCTGCTTGATTGAATTCGTGAGCCACACCGGGTTATCGGTCACACCTGCGCGTAGCGAGCCACCTGCACCCGCTAAAAACAGCACACTCGCCAATGACGGCTCGCAGTTTTCAACGATACGATCCACCACTTTTTGTACTGCGCTTGGCATACTTGCCGGCACTGGTTGTAGCTGCTCATCCAGCACAAACCACGCCGAGTGCTCACCGGTGGTAGACGTCATGAGCAAGCGCATACCCGGTCGCGCGTGCTCGGCGTCGAAGCCTTCAATAATATCAAGCGGGTCAGCAATATCAGTACCGCCCCAACCTTGACCGGGATTCGCCACCTGAAAATACCGGCCCGGCGTCGATTTGCGGCCTTTCATTTTGATACCGGACAGCGGCATATCCAGACAACGGCCGGCTTGATGCTCGCTCAGCACACCGGTGATGTGATCGTCTACCACCACCACTTCATCGACATGGCCAAACCACTGCTTGGCAAAGATACCGATGGTGGCTGAGCCACAGCCAACGCGCATGCGCTTTTCTTCGACACCATCCACAATCGGTGCGCGTCCTGCTTGAACAATCAACTGCACGCCACCTTCGATCTCCAGCTCAACCGCTTGCTTGTTCCCGAGCGCCATCATCATCTCGCAGGTGACTCGGCCTTCCTTCTTCGAGCCACCGGTCAGATGATGGACGCCACCGAGCGATAGCATTTGCGAACCGTACTCTGCGGTGGTGACATGACCCACGACCTCGCCGCGATGTCGAATGCTGGCGCGCTCCGGGCCGAGGTAGCGATCGGTATCGATTTTTACTTTGAAGCTGCAGTAGCTGAAAATGCCTTCGGTCACCACCGTGACCATATCAACACCGTTCAGCGTGGATGACACCATGAACGGCGCGGGCTTGTAATCCGGGTAGGTGGTGCCTGCACCGACACCGGTTACGAACAGCTCAGTCGATGTATCACGCGTTAACAATACCAGCGGATCGACCCGCGTTAAAACGCCTTGTACATTGGCGTATCGATCACACGCGCCACTACGGCCTTCGGTAATTTGGCATAGCACCGGGCACGCATTGCACTCGATTTTGTTGGCCGCCATGTTCTCGCTGCGTGGGCGCGATTTATCCAGCACGCGCACCTCGCTCTGTGCAGACGACAACTCGTCGGCATTATCAGCGCTGTGGTCCACCCGGTTATGCGCGGTCATGTTGCTGGATTGAAGCGTGATGTTGCAAGAGCGCGGCGCGGACCCGATCGGGGGTCGCGGGCAACGTGTGCACGCGTATGCCTGTAGCGTCATGCAAGGCATTCAAAATCGCCGGCGCAGTCGCAATCAAGGCCGGCTCACCGACACCCTTGGCACCGTAAGGACCAATCGGCTCGGGGTCTTCAATGAGATGCACGATGATGGGTGGAATATCGCCCGCTGTCGGTATCAGATAGTCGTGCAGGTTATCGGTGCGACCGCTGATATATTCCTCCATCAAGGCCATGCCCACGCCTTGTGCGATACCACCATGAATCTGACCCTCGACCTGGGTCGGGTTAATCGCTCGGCCCACATCATGCGCCGCATGAATATGCAACACCTTGATCGTACCGAGCTCTATGTCGACTTCTATCTCGGCAAACTGCGCAGCAAAACCATAGGTGGCGTATGGCACACCCTGCCCATCTGCATCCAGCGGCACTGTCGGTGGATTGAAGTAGCCGCGACCGAGCGCAACATCCCCATTAGCGACATCTGCAAGCTTGCTCAAATCAATCGTGCGCGTGACATCGCCCTGCTGCCCGATCAGCTGAGTACCCTGCAGGCTTAAGCGGGCCGGCTCGCTCATCTGCAAAAGCTGCAACAACTGACGCCGCAAATCTTCACCCGCAAACTTGGCGGCATTACCCGACACAAACGTCTGGCGCGAGGCGGATGATTTACCCGCGTCTTCGGTCAGATCCGTATCTCCCATCACCTGATCGATCAGCGACAAAGGCAAGCCGACCGCATCAGCAAATATCTGCGGCATCACGGTCGCGGTACCCTGCCCGATTTCTTGTGCGCCGTTGTACAAAAACAAGCGGCCATTCGCACGTAGCGAACCAGTCATGGTGGATGGATTCGCGATGACCGTATTACCAATGCCGTACCACATGCAGGCAATACCTACGCCACGACGACGGTTCGACTGCGTTTTGCTACTCGCAGCGTGAAGGTTGAATTGCTGTGCTGCAGACTGTGCTGCATGCCACGCAGGCTGCAAGACCTCAAGACACTGACGCATACCGACACTGGCAACCAGTATTTGACCGGTTGCAGTTGGCTCACCAGTACGAATCGCGTTATTCAAACGAAACTGTAAACGATCAGTCGCGGTTTTCTCTGCCAACTCGTCGAGCAAAGCCTCGGTCACGATGTGAGCCTGTGGCACACCGAACCCACGAAACGCACCAGCGACCGCATTGTTGGTATACACCGCACGCGTTAGCGCGCGCAGGTGAGGAACGAAATACGGCCCCGTCGAATGTACCGGCACGCGGTTCGCTACCGTGCTGCCCCAGCTGGCGTATGCCCCGGTATTGAAGTCACCATGAAAATCCAGCCCGATTAACTTGCCTTCAGCATCACAGGCGTAGCGCGCACGTATCTCGGACGGGTGGCGCTTGGTGGTGGAACCCATCGACTCGCTGCGGCTATAAATCGTGCGTACAGGTCGCTTGAGTGTCCATGCGGCGACTGCAAGCAGCGGCTGTATCGATACATCGAGTTTGCCGCCAAACCCGCCACCAATCTCGGACGGCACAATATGAACTGCGTCTTTCGGTAGACGGAGTACACGGGCGACTTCTTCCTGATCCATCACCGGCGTCTGCGTGCAAGCAAACACTCTTAAGCGCTCGCGACCATGCTCAACAAACACCTCGGCATAGCCCGCCTCAGGTTCGATATACGCATGCTCAACATAACTGGTGCAGTACGTATCTTCAGCGACATACGCTGCCTGATCCAGTGCTTGCTCGATATCGCCCTTCACCACGCGGCCATGGCACAGCACATTATCTTTAGCAAAATCGTGCAGCAACTGATCGGGTTTGGCGAGCGCCTGCGCTGGCGTTTCCATCGCGGGCAATACCGTCCATCGAATCGGCATGTCGGATTCCGGAATCGCCTGCACCGCGTGCTGCTCACCGATGATGAGCATAACGGCCTCGCCACGCATGCGCACAAAATCTTTCGCGAGTACGGGCTGATCTTTCGGTTGAGGGAATACCGCGAAGCTGTTTTCCGGAACATCATCAGCCGTCAGCACCGCCACTACGGCCGGGTGACGCTGACGAAATGCCTGCATATCGACGATTTCAAATCGTGCGCTTTGGTGTGGCGAGCGCACCGTACGTATCCACAGACAGTCAGCTGGAAATTGATCAGCACCGAAGCGTGCCGCGCCAGTCAGCTTGGCAGGCGCATCAAGCCGCGCAACGCGGGCACCCACTGCACTACCTGCTGCGAGTTCGTTACACCTCACTGAATGATGCATCTCAGTGCGTGATACCTCTGCACGCACTACATCATCATCATCAGCAGCACCAGCACCTGCACCTGCAGATTCGGTACCAACCAAGGATTCTTGCGTAGCGCTTACCGACAGCACCGCTTCCACAATTTTTCTGTAGCCGGTACAACGACACAATACGCCACCAAGGCCATCCAGCACCTGCTGCTCGGTCGGATGCGGATGGCGCTGCAGCACATCGGTAGCGGCCATCAACATACCCGGCGTGCAGATGCCGCACTGCGCCGCGCCGTGATGCATGAATGATTGCTGCAAGGCGTTGAGCTTGCCGTCATTTGCAAGACCTTCGACGGTCGTCACTGCGCGACCCACGCACTGACCTGTGGCAGTCAAACACGCGCAGACCTGTTCACCATCGAGCAGCACGGTACATGCGCCGCAATCACCGGCATTGCAGCCGATCTTGGTGCCGGTCAGCCCGAGCTCATCCCGCAAGGTATCGGACAGTCGACGTGCCGGGTTGCGGATGTCGACACGTTTGCCGTTCACGGAGAACGACAGCGCCTGACTAATTTGCGCCTCGATCGGCTTATTCATGCATGGCCTCGGCAATCGCTCGACGCACCAAGGTCAGCGCCGCATCGACACGGTACTCGGCAGTGCCTCGCACATCATCAATTGGCGATAGCACCGAAAGATCGTCATCATGAACCACATCAACCAGAGCGCTGTTGGCGGGCCGGCCGATTAATTTCTGCTCGAGCGCATGAAGACGCTGCGCGACAGCTGAGCAAGACCCAACGGCCAGCGCGATGTGCTGGAGCAGGCCTTGCTGAATCTCGATGACGACGGACACCATCACGATGGATATCACCAGATAGCGACGATGACCCAGCTTCAGAAAGGCTGAATGTGCATCCGGGCGATGTGGGATCAGTATCGCTGTCACCAGCTCATCAGTATGACGCGCTGTCTTTCGACTACCCAGCAAAAAATCCTGCAAAGGACTGCGTCTGGTCCCGCGTACCGAGGCCAGCTCTACCTCAGCGTCCAGCGAGAGTAAGACGGGCACGCCATCAGCTGCCGGCGACGCGTTGCAGATATTGCCGGCAATGGTGCCGGTATTTTGAATTTGTATGCCACCGACCTCGCGGGCAGCTGCCTGCAGACCGTGTAACTGCGGCGGCAACTGCGCGCGTACCAGCGTTGACCACGTTGTAGTGGCGCCGATGCGCCAGTACTGATCGTGTAACTCGATACCGGACAGATCCTTAAGCGCAGTGATATCAAGCACTGTTGCAGGTGAGGCGGGATGGCGGTTCGCGCCATGACTTTGGGTGCTGCCAAGATGGCCAGTATCGCTAAAGAGAGTGCTGCTCTGCGTCGGATAAATATCGGTGCCGCCAGCGAGTACCTGGCATGAACCCGAGGCCAGCGCGTGCAGCGCATCATTCAAATTGCTCGGTCGCAGATAATCAGCATAAATCATGGCAAGCGCATCATGATGAGCGTTGCTCGGGAAACCGCGACCGCAGGTGTATCGTTGTTATAAGCTGCATCACAAACATATCCGACCGAGAAACCGAGTGCCAAATGTTTAGTGCCCACTACATTTTAAGTGTACCGTAGCATGCAACCAATACACCAGCAAAATGCACTGCAAAACGTACTAGTCCTATTTTAAAAATGGCAAGCGACGGTAAAACCAAAAGGCCCCGAGCGCGGCAAGCGCGTGCTGTCGAGACTCGCGAGGCGATTTTGAAAGCGGCTACCCGGATATTTGCCAAACATGGCTTTAGCGGCGGTCGGGTCGAGCAGATTTCTCAGCTCGCCAAGACCCACGACCGCATGATTTATTATTATTTTGGCAGCAAAGAGAGGCTGTTCATTGAGGTGCTGGAAACCACCTACCAGCGCCTGAATGACGCCGAGGCCGCGCTCAAAATCGACCTTGCCGATCCGCTCGCCTCATTACGCACAGTCGTGCGATTTAATTGGCAGTATTTTCTTGAACACCCGGAGTTCATCACCCTCCTCAACAGCGAGAACCTGCATCAAGGCCGGCATGTAAAAAAGTCGACCAAGGTGGCGCAGCTATCATCACCTGCAGTGAATGTACTGGCAAAGATATTGAAAGCCGGCACGCAGCAAGGCTTGTTCAGAAAAGATGTCAGCGCGCGTGAGTTGTACCTGACAATTGCCGCACTCGGTTATTTCTATTTATCCAACCGCTATACACTCAGCGCATTTTTGAATACCGAGTTACTGAAAAAATCTGCCGTCAAGCAGTGGCAAGCGTCGATGGTAGATACAGTGACGCGCAAGGTATTGGTGAAGTGAGCTTGATTCATTCAAATGGGTACAACTCTGCCGGCCTCTGACAGTGCCTGCAAATCATCGCTTTCCAGCACTGGCCCTTCGAGCGTGACGCGCTCGGCTTCCACTTTGTCGCTGCGGTACTTCTCCATCACTTTTTTGAGCGCCGGCTTTTGGTGCGTGGTGTCGTAGCCATTGAATACATGTCCGATCAAGCCACGATTCAGATCACTGGTACCCAGCGCCCAATCAGCAATCGGTAGCGTGAGGTTCATATTAACGTGCATCATGATGCCCATATTATGGTGCGCGCTGTGATGACGACGAATCGTATTAATCAAAGGCATGGCGCGCACAAATCGATTTTCAGGCACATGACAACAAAAATGAAAAGTCTCGTACACCATGTAATGACCAATCATGGTGATCGGAAACATATAGCCAGCATCGGACCCTAATAGTAGCCCTGCCAAACCACCGAACAATGCGCTGGCGACCACCAGTACGATCAAGACCCGCCACGGAAAAAATACAATCCGAAACTCTTTGACAGAGTGAATCGTGAAATCATTATCGGTAAAGTACTGATGATGCTGCCGCGTATGGCGATCAAAAATTGCGCGCAACGCAAACACATCTTTGAGGCGATGCATGATGTGCATATGCATGCCCCACTCGACAAAATTGCCTGCGATCGCGATCGGGATAATTAGCAACCATTCCCAAGTCGGGTCAGTCAATTGCGCCACGCACCAGGCGATCGCCGTCATGCCAGCGCCATACATCACGACGATATGCAGTAAGCCGTGGTACCACGGGCTGACTTGCTGCAGGTAGTTGTCTCGAAATCGCGCTTGCTTTTCAGTGATCATCGCGCCCTCCCGCCGGTAGCCTTAATTACACGGATCAGTCCAAGCATACACGTGCTAAGGCGCTACCACCAGCCAGCGCCAATGGTGGGTACGCGACTACGAGATTAGCTAGGAGATCAGCTTTTGGAAATAATTCGGCAACGCAAACAAGCCCTGGTGCGTCGCAGGGTTGTAGTACTGCAGATCGTCGAGACCTGCACCCGCCAATGTTGCCGCGATCTGGTCGGACCCAATGGCGCGTGGATCCAGCTGCTGGCTGCACACCGCTAGTGACCAATAGGCACCGTAAAGCGGGATATAGAGACCCATCGGCGCTACGACCTCGAAATTTTTTACCAAGCCTGAGTAAATCGAGGTCACCACATCCGGACGAAATATCGGCGAACCCGTGTGCAGTACCATCGCACCACCCGGATTCAGGATATTTTTGACGGATGCAAAAAACGCGGCCGTATAAAGCGCTGAGGCAGGCGTATCCGGATCCGTCAGATCGAGCAGCACTAAATCAAAACGCTGATCGGTTTCGCGCACAAACGCAAGACCATCACCGATGCGAATCTCGACCCGCGGATCGTCCAGCGCGCCGTGATGAATATTGCCAAAAAACTCGCGCGCGACACGGATTACCGCTTCATCCAACTCCGCAATCACCACACGCTCTACCGAGGGGTATTTAAGCAGCTCTTCCGCCGCGCCGCCATCGCCGCCACCCAGAATCAACACGCGCTTGACCTTGCCGTGACTGGCTGCAGCGGGATGCGCCAAGGCCTCGTGGTAGAAGAACTCTTCTTTTTCCGAGGTCATGTAATCGCCATCGAGCCGGAACAACCGACCGAACTGCGGTGATTCATGCACTTCAATCAGTTGGTGGTGCGACTGCTCTCGGTGCAGCGCTGGGCCTAAACGATAGCCATAGCTGCTATGCGAATTCAGCCATTCATGACCAATCGTGGTCTCGCTTTGCGCAGAGCCCACCTCGCCGCGTTGCAGCGCCTGCGGATTAGACTCTGCCGGATCGAACAGACCAGACAAGGCATCGATTAATTGCGCTGCCTTGGTGCTGTTGTCGGTCGAAAAATTGCAGACATACACATCAAGCGTGACTGCCGACTGCTCAGGCCAGGTGTGAATGGCCAAATGAGATTCAGCGAGCAAGATGGTACCGGTGATACCACCTGGTTGGCCTTCGAACTCAGGGAAGGCGACAAAGGTGTCGCCAACGACAGTCAGGCCGCTCTCATTCACCGCCGCAACGCAAGCCTCGCGCAGCCCGGCTTTGTCCGTCATGAGTGGCAAATTCTTACGACAACCGGACAGGTCGGCGGTGAGATGGATCCCTTGCATTTTTTTTCGAAAGGTCTTTCCTCGGCCCTACGGGCCGAAATTTATTTTTAGACAACAGCAGAGCCTTCCATTGTGCCATTAATTGCCGCCACGACAAAATGCTTACAACAAAGTGATTTGACGGTGACGCAGTGGTCACCTTCATATCTGCCACGCTAAAGCGGATTACACATCGCTAAAGTGGCCCGGATTGCAACCCAAACAAGAATTATTTTGATAATCTACGCGATGGCTAATATCTGTTTTTAAACACAAAAAGCCGGGAGCGAATATGAATATTATTATAAGATTATCGATATTCGCGCTTGCGCTGCAGGGTTTAGCGTTCAGCGGAATGGTTTGCGCGCAATCGTCCGCCGAGCAGCAGGCGCAGCAACCGATTCCAGCATCACGCAATTTTATTGGGCTTGGCATTGGCGCCTTCCCCAAAACACCGGGCAGCAGCGATCTACGCGTAATGGCATTGCCGGTGCTGCAGTACACCTTCGGTGATGTCGGCTACATCACGGGGCTAAAGGCCGGCGTGTGGGGTTTTACTTCGGAAGATCAGTCGATTCGAATCGGCCTGTACGCCGAGCCACGCTTTGGTTATGACAGTGCCGACAACCCGCTCACCGTAGGCATGGCGAATCGCAGCTTTGCCGTCGACTTGGGCCCCAGCGTGCGTTGGACCACGCCGGTGGGTGTGCTGAACTTTGATTATGGCTTTGACGTCAGCAGCCGCAGCGACGGTCAGGTCGCGCAATTGCAATTTATTCGACCACTTGTCAGCGAGATTGGATTTCGCCTGAATGGCGTCGTTGGCGCAACATGGCAAAACGCGGCGATGAATAATTATTACTGGGGCGTGCGGGCTTCTGAGGCGACCGCGACTCGTGCCGCCTACACCGCCGGCGCCGGTGTGGGTCTGTCGGTTGGCCTATCCGGGCTGTACGCTTTCGGCCCAACCAGCGCCCTGTTTTATGGTGCCACCATTAACCGGCTGTCGAGCGCTCAGTCCAACAGCCCGATCGCCGAGCGCGGGTTTGCGCCGCTGATTTACCTCGGCTACGGCTGGCGCATGTAGTCTCGACAAGCTACGTCTCGTAGCTGGGCGATTCCTGCCCCGAGCGTAACCAGTCCGGCGAGACATTACAGATACGCGCCACCACTTCCATGTTGCCGTTGGCCGGCAGCGCTTCCCCTGACAGCCACTTGCTCACGGTTGAAACCGCCACCGAAGAACCTGCCTGCATCGCGCAAAAAGCTCGCAGCAACTGCGTCGGGCGGTTGGGGTCTATGCCGGCGTTCGCAAGGCTGCTGCGCAGCCGTCTGCTGAACGCTTCTCTCTCCTTGAAATTCAGGTGGGCTGCCATAGCAACGGGTGGTGTGCGTAGGTGAGAGTTAAATCCTGAACATTGTCATCAATCGTGTCGGCTAATTGCGCGTGATTTCATTCAATCGCTACACGCAAGCTGGGCAAATCAATACCACTCACCACCGCCACCCACTCCTGGCCACTGCACATCGGCGCGGCGGGAAGCCAGCCACCGATCGCCAAGCACTGACCAGCAACGAACGGGCTCTCGCTGGTAAGTTCGATGTGCCGCTGATGCAGCGCGTAGGCGTGCTGCAGCGATTTATCCAACCGATCACGCCCCATACCAAAGCCAACAATCTGCGCGCCCTGACGCTCGACCACATTCAAGGTCATGGTTGCGTTCGACACGAGTTGATCAAACACGGTACGACTTTTTTGCGAGAGGGTCTTTGCCTCGCCCATCACCAGGTGCGAATGAAAACCGTTGGCGCAGACTTTGTCGGCGTCGACCCAGCGCTCAGATTTGAACGGGTTCTGCAGAATTTCGAGTGCCAGCGCTACCGAGTCGAAGCGCTGCAAGAAGGTCTGCAACCCCTCACCGGGCTCAGGCGTTGAGCCCAAACCGAACACCAGGGTGGGTTCCACCATCAGTGGCTTGGTACCGCGCAGCTTGATCGCGGTGGCATTGTCCTCGGCGTGCAACACCGAGTGCTGGTACAGATAGCCCAAGCGCGGTAACTGAACCGCCTCACTGGTAGCGATTGACTCGCCCAAAATCATTTTGCGGCCGACCAGCTGCCAGCCTTCGGCAACACCCAGGGTGTGCAACGTGTCGAGCACTCGCACGCTCTCTTCGCGGTCCAAACCGAGTTGCTCGGCCTGTGGCTCCAGTAGCGCGCGTTTGCCTTGATTCGCCTGAATTGCGTGCGCGTAAGACAGAAGTCGGGAGGTATGCAGCATTTGCGGCCCCTCTAAATGTGTAGAATTGGAAGGTGTTGTACCGACTTTACTTCTACACTTCTAATAAAATTTCTCTATCAACCCCATTAAATCTATAGTTGTGTAGGTTTATGTGCTAAAAATCTTGTATTTACAAGGCCAGCTGGTTAAGATTGTGCAGGTTATGCATTGAAGAAATTTTCAGAGCTTTCTGCTTAGTTTTTAAGAAAGAAACGCATGGACACTGCGACTGCTGTCAAGCTGCTATCGATCGGCGCGATTTCGCGCGAAACTGGCATTCATGTCTCTACCATCCGCATGTGGGAGGCGCGCTATGGCGTGCTGCAACCCGTGCGGACCGACGGCGGTGCGCGCCGGTACAGCAGCACAGACCTCGAGCGGCTAAGACTGATCAAGTTGTTGGTAGATCGTGGTCACAAGCCGAGCGCGCTGGCCAAGCTGACGCTTGATCAGTTGAGCTCGGAATTCATAGGGCCACCTGCCCGCGCTGGTGCGAACGCGCCGGTAGCGCCGAGAATCGCCTCCATGGGCAGCGCGACATGGCGCTCGTTACTGTTCGCTGATCCGGCCATGAAGCCTTGGACCCCCGCCGCGCATTTTGACGAGTTGGCAGATGTTGAAAGCCGGCTTGAAACGTTTGATGTCGGCATCGTGCTCACGCCCGCGTTGCAGATGAACCTGGCTAAATATCTGGCCGCTGCGCTCTCCGTGTACAAGACCAAGACGCTGGTGGTGATCTATGAATTCAGTAGCAGCAGCGTGATTCGTTTTCTGAGTGCGCTTGGTATCGAGTGCATCAAATACCCCGCAGCGCCGATGGATCTGGCGCGTAGCCTGGCATCGATTGTCGAGTCGCGGCAGGCAGATGCACACTCGCCGGCGCAGCCGCGATTTGGCATGGAGCGGCTTCACACAATCGCGGCGACCGACTCTCACTTGCTGTGTGAGTGTCCCAAACATCTTGCCAGCCTGATCATCAGCCTGCACAGCTTTATCCAATACAGTAACCAGTGTGTGAACGACTCGCCCAAGGATGCCTTGATCCATGAAAAACTACGGGATATTGCAAGCCTCGGTATCGTGCAACTGGAGTCCGGGCTTGATCTTGTGTTGGAAGCCGAAAAAATAAATCAAGTCCACGCCGCATGAAACCGATCGCGATTTTTCGTCATTCTGCGGCTGATGGTCCAGCCTACCTCGCGACGTTTTTACAGCAGCAGCAGATTCCCTACCAAGAAGTGCGAATCGATCGTGGCGACCCTGTCCCGAAGCAGGCCGATGCGTATGCCGGTATCGCGCTCATGGGCGGACCGATGAGTGTTAACGATCCGCTGCCTTGGGTAGCCGACTCGTTGGCACTGATCCGCGATGCGGTCGAGCGCGATGTGCCGTTGATCGGGCATTGCCTCGGCGGTCAATTGATCAGTAAAGCGCTCGGCGGCGCTGTCACGCGTAACCCGAATGGTAAAGAAATTGGTTGGCACCAGCTGCATGTGACGGATGCTGCCTTGGGTCGGCATTGGCTGGGTACCGATGATGGCTTGGTTGGGTTTCACTGGCACGGCGAAACGTTCACACTACCCACTGGTGCGAGTTGGCTGGCGCGCAGCGAGGCCTGTACCAATCAGGCGTATGTGCTTGGCCCGCACATTGGTATGCAGTTTCACATCGAGATGGATGCGCCAACCATCGCCAGCTGGTGCGATGAGGGCGCGCCGGAAGTCGATGCCGCCCGCAGTAAACCCGACGTGCATCCGCACGTGATGACCACGCAGCAGATTGCAGAGCGCACGCCACAGCACCTTCCCGCGATGCGCGCGGTCGCCGAACATTTGTATCAGCGCTGGGTCGGTAATCTACGCGGATAGCCCAATGCGGGCACGCCGCATGACTACCCGGCTCGACCACCTGCATTAACTGCCTGCTTCAACCGCCTACACTAACTGCCTGGTTCAACTGCCTGCTTCTGCTTGCTGTGCCTCTTGCTCGCGCCGGTAGCGCAACGATGACATCACCGATGCTGCAATAAACGCGATACCAATCAAGCCGGTCACAATCTCCGGCACATGAAACTTCATGGTGATGAACATGATCAAGGCAAGTATGCCGATAGCATAGTGAGCACCGTGCTCGAGATACACATACTCGTCCAGCGTGCCCTGCCGTACCAGAAATACCGTGATCGAACGCACAAACACTGCGCCAATCGCGAGCCCGAGCATGATAGTCACCACGTCATTGGTGATCGCAAACGCACCGATCACCCCATCAAACGAGAACGATGCGTCGAGTACTTCGAGGTATAAAAATCCGCCAACGCTGCCACTCTTGACCGCCTTGGCGACATCACCTTCACCAGACTCTTCTTTCTCGAGCATGTTGCCGAGAATGTCGACGCCAACGTAAACAATGATGCCCCACACACCGGCCGTCAGTACCGCCAGGTGGTTATCAGGCTCAGCCAGCGTCAAGCTTGAAAGCACCACCGCTAACGCGATAAAAATAGGTACCGCCTGGATCTTACCGTAGCTCGCCATTTTTTCTTCGACGTGACCGGCCCAGTGTAATTCCTTGTCCTCATCGAACAAAAAATTCAGAAATACCAGCAACAAGAACACGCCGCCGAAGGCAGCCACTTCATCATGATGCTTGGTGAGGTAGAAAGAAAATTCACGCGGATTATGCAGCGCCATATTCCAGACTTCAGCGGCGCCAAGATCCGCAGTCTGCGCCACAATCACCAACGGAAACAGCAAGCGCATACCAAACACGGCGATCACGATGCCGAGCGTCAGAAACAGCTTCTGCCAGAACTCGTCCCAGTGCTTCAGTACCGATGCGTTGACGACAGCGTTATCGAATGACAGCGATACCTCGAGCACGCCAAGAATCAGCGCAATACCGAAGGCGGTCATTGCGCCAGTACTGCCACCATGCTCAAATCCCCACCACAGCGCCAGACCAAGGCAGACCACTGAAAAAAGAATAGAACCACTAAAGTGCCGCAAAACAGACCTCCGATATCCTACTTTTATTGGGATTATTGTGCGAAGGCGTTATATCACAAGCAAGCGGGGGTTTGCTTGCACTCTGTACAGTCAACTGTGAAATTTTGAAGTGGTGCAGCGATATCAGCCGCGTAGCGAGCGCTTGAGCAACTTGCCATTTGGATTTCTTGGCAACGGCGTATCGCCAAAAAATATTTCCTCAGGTACTTTGTAATCAGCCAGACGCTCTGCACAATGCCGCCGTACCGCATCAGCATCCAGCGCGTGATTCGGCGCGTACACGTAGGCATGCACGCGCTCGCCAAGTACCGGGCAAGGATGCCCAACCACCGCTGCCTCAACCACGCCTTGCAATGCCATTAACGTGTTCTCGACCTCCACCGAGTAGATTTTGAAGCCGCCGCGGTTGATCATGTCTTTGATGCGATCGAATATACGAACTAAACCCAAGCCATCGATCGATCCAACATCACCAGAGCGCCAGCAGCCGTCGGTGAAACCTCTTGCCGTTGCCTCGGGATTATCCCAATAGCCTGGCACCACCATTGGGCCACCGATCCATAACTCACCTGATTCACCGGTCGCGACCGGTTCACCGTTTTCATTCATCACACGGATATCGGCGCACGGCGCCGCAATGCCGACACTGTCATGGTGTATCGCTGACAAGCCGAGCGGCATGATCGTGCTTGGCGAACAGGTCTCGGTCGAGCCGTAGCAGTTGACCAAAGTGAGCTCGGGTAATGCCTTGGCCAGCGCCTGTACAGTTGGCACCGGCATAGGTGCGCCACCATAACCGCCGACGCGCCACGACCGAAGATCTGTCGTAAAAAATGCCGGCTGCAGCAAACACAGCTGATACATGGCGGGCACCATCACGCTATAGCTAATACGCTCGCGCGCGAGTAAATCAACCAATGAAGCGGCCTTGAATTCCGGCACGATCACCAAGGCACCACCCACATGCACCATCAGCGCGATCAAGGCCACCAGTCCGGTTACATGGCTTGCCGGTACCGCTAATACGGCACGGTCTTGGTTGTCTAGCTTGAGCGTTACCGCAAAATGAATCACCGAGTGCGCGATATTAAAATGGGTCAGCATCGCGCCCTTCGGGTTACCGGTCGTGCCTGAGGTGTACAAAATACAAGCGCAGTCTTCCTCGTCCACATGAGCCACTGCGTGTGGCTGCCCTTGCAGGGTTTCGTACGTCACGAGCTGCAGCGTGTTTGGCGTTGCCCTTGGTGATGATGAAGAAGTTGGTGATGATGAAGAAGTTGGTGATGATGAAGAAGTTGATGATGCTGATGCTGTTGTTGACTTCAATTGCTGATCATCGGCAATCACAATACCCAGGCGCAGAGCGCTTTCTGCTGCGGGTTCGGGCAAGCGCGACAACAGTGACTCATCCAGCACGATGGCAGCAGCACCACACTGCTGCAAGATATACGCGAGACCCGGCCCCTGCTCGCGCGTACCGACGGGTACCGCTATCGCACCGATTTTCTGTAACGCGAACAGAACCGCTACGAACTCGGGCCGATTACCAACAAACATGACGACTCGCTCGCCGGCGCTAATACCATGCGCAACCATACCGGCGGCGACGCGATCAACCTCATTATTCAGCGCGCGATACGTCCATCGCTGCTGATTACATACCAGTGCCTCTTGGTCGGGATACAACGACACTGCACGCGCCAGCATCGCATAAAAAGAGAGCGGTCGATCGACAAAACAACGCAGTACGCGATTGCCAAAGTGCGTCTCTGTGCGCATCGCGGGTAGCGGCACGTGATGCTGCCAGTCGATCATCGTTAGCGCATCCTAAGTAACGCGCTGCGCCCCGCGCTCGATCATGATCTCGGCATCAAGCAGACTGCGCGAGTGGTTGAGATCGGATTGCGCAAGCAGTACCGACAAATCACTGCCCCGCAACGAGGCAATGACTTCGGATAGGCGCGCTGACAGGGCCGGGGCTACCCCCTCAAACGGCTCATCCAGTAACAGCAGCCGTGTACCGACAACGAGCGCTCGCGCCAGCGCGACTAACTTTTGCTGACCACCTGACAGCAGCAGTGCGCGTCGCTCACGCATCTCATGCAGCTCTGGCAGTACCTGATACACAAACGCAAGACGCGAAGCCGTATCCGTAACGCCGGTCGCCCACAGCGGCACCAAAATATTTTCTTCGACGCTGAGCTCGGGTACCAAGCCACGGTCTTCAGGCATATAGCCAATACCCAAAGCAGCACGCGCGTGCGCAGGCAGCCGCGATAAATCGTGACCCTCAAATGTAATCGCACCACTACTTAACGCCAGATGACCCATGATGGCGCGCAGCGTGGTGGTCTTGCCAGCACCATTACGACCAATCAGGCCGACCATTTTGCCTGTGCCGATCGAGAGCGACAGACCACGCAGCACTTGCGCAGACTGAATCGACACGTGAAGGCGATCGATCTCAAGCATGATCAGTAGCAGCGATCAACTCGCCGGTGACATAACGTTTAACATCGGACATCGCGAGCGCTTGCTCGGGCTTGTCATCAGCGATGATACGACCGCTATAAAACGCGATCACGCGCTCGCTGTACTGTGCCACGATATCCATATCATGCTCAACAAACAGTACCGTCGTAGGGCTGCCATCAAGCGCCCGCATGACGGTATCCATCATGGGGAATTTTTCATCGGTAGAGACACCGGAGGTTGGTTCGTCGAGTAACAGTACCTTGGGCTGCCGGGTGAGCGCCATTGCGATATCCAGCAACTTACGCACGCCACCGGGTAACTCGCTCACCAGTCGCTCGGCATGGGGCAGCAAATCAAACCGCTGCAACATGTCATGCGCGAGCGCCATGCTGTCGGCATTTTTTGCTGGTCGCCAGAACGACAGTGCGCTCTGCTGCGCAGCAATTGCAGCCAGCAAGTTATCTTGTACCGACAAAGCTTTGTAGAGCTGCGGAATCTGAAACGAGCGCGCAACACCTAAACGCGCTATCTGACGCGGCGCCAGCCCGGTAATGCTCTGCCCGTCTAACAAGATCTCGCCAGCATCCGGTTTGATATAACCGGTGAGCATATTGACAAAGGTGGTCTTGCCGGCGCCGTTACTGCCGATCAGGCTGACCCGCTGACCATGCGCAATCGCGATCTGTACGCCGGCGGCCGCAGTCACGGCACCAAATTTTTTCTGGATACCCCGCGCATCAATCATATAGGCGCTACTCATGCCGAGCCTCGTGCTGCAGCATCAGCCGGCGCAGCGCTTGAGCGTATGCGTGCCACCCACAGCGAGCCAATCCCGTTTGGCAGGAAACGAATCACGGCGAGCAAGAACAAGCCCATCGCCAATTGCCAGCTATTCGGGAAATACGCGCTAGAGAAGGATCGCACCAGCTCAAGCGCGACCGATGCTACAAAAGCAGCCAACACACTATGATGCCCAGCGAGAATCGCGACAAACACGAAATCGCCCGAGCGTGTCCAGTAGCTGTAATCAGGCTCAACATGGCCTAAGGCGATGACGGCCAACGCGCCACCAACGCCACCGCAAAAAGCGGCAATGATGAAGTTGGTAGCGATTAATGACTGTACCGAGCTACCCAGATACTCAACACGAATTTCATTGTCACGCGCCGAGAGCACCACCAGGCCGCGCACTGAATCAAAATACACACGCATCAGCACACTGATCATGCCAACGATAACGACCGTGACCGCGTAGTTGGTGTAGCCCACCCATGCATCGGCCGGGCGCACGCCAAGATAGCTGACCCGGCCCATGTTCAAACCGTCAGAGCCACCGAACGCGGTTGATTTAATCAGCAAACCATACAGCACCATCGATAGCGCCAGCGTCAGCATCGCGAAGAATATGCCACGGTAGCGCGCGATGAGCCACGCAAAAGGCGCTGCGATCAGTGCAGCGAGCAGCCCACCCGCCAGCGTGAGTAGTAGACCATCGGTCCATCCAAGCCAGCGAAAACCCAGCGCGGCTGCATAGCCACCGCTGGCAAAGACCAGGCCCTGGCCAAACGAGACTACCCCACTGCGCATCAGAAGCATGATGCCAAGTGCCACAACACCATTGGCGAGCGCCATGGTCAGCAAAAAAGTCAGCCAGCGTGGCATCGCCGCGCCAGCCAGCAGTAACACACCGATGCAGAGCAAGCCGAACAGCAACGTTCGCATCGGCGCTGATTCGCGTGCGGTCATCTCAAATCTTCCTTGCCTGGACGCGTTGGAACAGCCCCTCGGGGCGGAACATCAAAACAATCGCCATCACCAGGTAGATCGAGAACAGCTCTGCTACAGGCCACACATGGACCGCAGCAGATCGCGCAAGCCCGACGATTAACGCGCCGACTGCAGCGCCCGGGATACTGCCGAGGCCACCGATAATCACCACCGCGAAAGAAATAATAATCACGCCCACCGATACACCGGGCTGCACCGAGATCATGGGCGCCGTAAATGCGCCGCCAAGTGCTGCAAGAAAAATCCCTACTGAAAACGCGAGTGCGTATACCCGCGAGACATTCACGCCCATGCTGGCTGCGATTTCTTCGTTATGAATCACCGCCAGCACCAGTTTTCCGAAGCGAGTACGTTTGAGACCCCACCACACACTCACGCCCACAATCAACGCTATCAGTACCAGCATGAAGTCGTAGCCGACGTAGGACAGCGTGCCCATCTCTACCATGCCAAACAACATATAGGGATCGGCCACGTACAGCGGGTTGACGCCCCAGATCAGCTTGGTAACGTCCTCCATGATCAAGAACAGCGCGAAGGTGACGAGTACCAGCAGCACCTCATCACGACCATAGAACATACGAAGCAGACCACGCTCGCATAATGGCGCGACCAGCGCCGCCACCACAACTGCCGCCAATAGCATTGCCACCAGCGAGAACGCTGGCGCGAGTTGCATGCTCGTGAACAAGGCCACCATACTGGCTGTGGCGTACGCACCCAGCGCATAGAAACTGCCATGCGCAACATTCAGTATCTTGAGAATACCGAACACCAAGGTTAAGCCGAGCGCGACAATAAACAGCCATGACGCATAGGTCAGGCCGTCAATCAGTATCGTCAACAATAAAGCCATTTAGCGTGGCCCGAGCGCGGCGCGGTGGTTCAGTCGCACTTTGCTCCCGGGAAGCCGGCCTTCATCCAGTCCTCGGCCTTCATATTCGCTGGCGGGTTAACGCATTCTGCAGCGAAGCGTTGTATATCTCTCATCACCATGAGTCGTTTTTCAGGGTCCCACTTGGTGATACCAATCGCGGTAGGCTGTATTGCCTGGCGCCCGTTACCCAGCGCCAGCTTGATCCGACCACCAGGCGCTTCCCACTCAAGACCGGCCAGCGCCGCAACAATTTGCTCGGTGTTGGGTTTTTTACCGCCGTTTGCCGCCATCGCTTTCTCAACCGCCAATTTCAGCGCCATTAACCCTTGCGCCATACGGTAAGGCGCCTGCACCGGATACACATTCCAGCGATTGAGATAAAGATTCCACCACCAATCATTCAACGCAGATTTCGGCGCCAGCGTCCCGTACGCACCACGCGCACCTAGCACTACGCCCTCGGGCATGCGATCGCCCAACGGAATCAACACGTGATCAGCGGCGGTAAGCACCACCAGCGACTTTCTGAACATGCCACGCGGCGCGGCTTGCAAAATCATCGCCTGTAAATCGCCACCCCACAAACTGGAGTGGGTCACATCTGCGGGTTGTGACATCAGCTGCGAGATTTCGGTACCGTACTGTCCCGCACCAAACTTGGGGCGTTGATCTGCCTGTACCTTGGCATTGGGGTAAAGCACGCCCATCGACAAAGTGAAATCTTTAATCGAGTCATGACCCCAGGCGTAATCTTGATTAATCAGGTTAATTGTATTGACCTTGACACCACGCGCCTTCAGGTAGCGCGCTGCGGCCACGTTATCCATCGCACCATGCGAGGCGGTCCGAAACACATACTTGTAGCTAGCTTCTTCAAAAATACGTGGGGTGCCGCAGTCATACAGCACCAGCAGCTTTTTCATTTCTTCCGCGGCAGGCGCTACCGCCAGACAGTCGCCCGAGCTAACGTAACCCACCACTGCGTCAACGTTTTCCCGGTCATACAAATTGCGGAGCTCTTGTACCTGCTTGGTAGCGCCGCCATTCTCGTCAACAAATACCGGGACAATATTGAGGCCACCAAAACCCGGCTTGTTATACGGCGCGGGTGCTTTGCCTTGATTGAACGTCTCGATCAGTATCTTGGCGCCATTCACCGCCGGCACACCAAAGCTGTCGGCTGCCTGGCCGGAGAGAAAACTCACGATGCCTATCTTGAAGTCTTCAGCAGCGGCATTGCCTGCATGCCCAAACATCAACAGGCTTACGCTGAGTGTGAGCGCGCTTGCGCGCAGAGCGGTTTGCATAGAGCGGATCGGTTTCATCATGGCCTCTCGGATGGTTGTACGGGTCCTGCTCATCAACAACGACGTCATCAGAGGTCACATGATCCAATTGGTGAAATTGCTACGTCAACCGATATCGATGCTGCGTTGCCGTAAAACGCGCGACAACTGCGTAATTACCAGGCAAGCCTAATTATTTTGATACAAATATTATCTAATTATTAATTTTGTGTGTGAGTAGGCCCCACGGCGCAAGTCCGCTACCTTCGGTAGACTTCGCGCTTCGTAATTAACAACTTGGTACACCGATGAAACACCCCGAGACAAACATGTGCCCAACCGTGGCAACTTTCCTCCGCTCGTTCGCGGTGGCATTACTTTTTGCATCCACTGCTGCTACTGCCCAGCAGCTCCCCGAGCACACCAATTTTCAGTCCGGCGATCGGGTCAAATATTTTCTAAAAGATACTATTAAGTCCGAATCATTCGAGTACCAGATTAACGAGGTGGATGGATCCACGCGCAAGGGCGCTGTGGTACGCAGCGGCAAAACTACAGAGTTTTTGGCATCGAAGAATGGATACCTCGAAAAAGAGTTTTGTTTTGTTCAACTTCAGGTTTGCTCTTGGACGCCGGCCATCAAGCTATTTGACGCAACCATGAAAGTGGGCGATCGATGGACAGGCTCGACTGATATCCAAACTGAAGATGCATCAGTCGTCGAAGTAATTGAACACAAGGTAGAAAAATTCGAAAAGATGAAAATCAAGCTTGGAGAATTCCCGTCTTTCAAGATCAATGCAGGTGGCTCAGTGAAAGCGACCATGCTGAAGGGGGGCGCGGTGTTCACAGGGTCACTGAAAATGACCTATTGGGTGGGCGTGGTCAACAAACGTCTTCTCATTTTGAAATGGGAATACAGTAACGACTTCCGGCAAAAGTTTTATCAGGAATTAGAGTCAGTGCAGGCCGCTGCCAACTAATCCATGCCAGCGTAGCTATGACGATGATTATTATGCTAAGGCCAATAAATTGATGTCTGTCCCACCTGGCTCTGATGGGCACATGCGTCATCAAGGTCTCAAAAAATATCGACCATGAAATATCGCGCTTTGATCTTTACTCTGCTATTGGCCGCAGCTAATGCATGGGCTGGCTGGAGCTTGGTGCAAGAAACCCGCGAGGGAATCCTGTACGTAGATCGAGACAGTGCAGAAAAAACTGCCAAGGGCTGGCAACTGAATACTTCTGCAGATTTTCATAAAGCGCAGCAACATCAGGGTAAAAACTACCTGAGCGCCAAAGCGCGTTATGAGCTCGACTGCAATGCCAAATCGATTCGGTCGCTAAGTTTGGATCTATTCGCAGATAATATGGGCGGTGGCGGTGCAGTTCACACCGAGCAGCGCCCAGGCGAATGGCTAGTGCCGGACAAGGGCAGCCAGCTGGAGGCTATTTGGAGCAGCATGTGTCAATGAACAGCGCGCACGCAGTGTGGCTTGAGGTCGCATTGAATGGCCCCTGGTCACGCGAGCGACAGCCAGGTATTCCCATCTACGCTGACGAGATCGTCGAGCAGGCGATCGCTTGTGCTCACGAAGGCGCAGCGATTATTCATTTTCATCCTTACGATCCGCACACCGGGCGGCAGCGAGATGATGCCGAGATTTATGGCCCGATCATTGAACGTATTCGCAATCAAGTTGATGTGATCTGCTACGGCACCTTACCTTTTGCAGGCGATATGGACGCGCTCCAAGGCATGAACGCAACGCAGCGTCACAGCGCTGTGGAGCAGTTGGCGCAGGCAGGCCTGCTGGAATGGACCGTGGTAGACCCCGGCTCCACCCACATCACTACCAGACAAGATATTGACCGTGGCAAGCAGGGCTTCATCTACGCCAACCCGGAAGATCATGTGCGATACGGTCTCGCGCTGTGCAAACAGTATCAACTCACGCCCTCCTACGCTATTTACGAGCCTGGCTTCATGCGTCTTGGCGCAGGCCTTCATCGATCGCTCGACGATGTGCCAGCGCCGGTGTACCGCTTGATGTTCTCAGATGACTTTACCTTCGGCTTTCCGCCGCAGCCTTGGGCAGTTGAAGCCTACGCGCGCCTGCTTGAAATTGAAGCGCCAGGCGCGTCTTGGATGGTGGCTGGCTTGGGTGTAAAGATTGATTCGCTGATCGAGTATGCCGTCGCACACGGCGGCCATGTGCGTGTCGGCTTGGAAGACGCGCCGCTCGGGCACACGGTGAGTAATGTCGAGCAGGTTCGCGCGGCACGCCAGCGCATCGAGCGCACGGGGTGTCGGCTCGCTAGCGCCAACGACATCCGTCAACGGCAGAAATCCTGATGCCCTTGTCACATTTTATCTAGCGCTTACTGACGAGAGGCTGCATCAGCTGCGGCCACCATGGCAGCGAGTTGATAGAGATTCTGCGAGCGTGCGCCGCTGCGGCAGAATGCGAGCAAGGGACGCGGCGCGGTAGCCAGCAAATGCGCAAAGTCACGCGCCTGTTGCTCGGTAATTTGTCCGCTGATGACAGGCAGATACGCATAGTTCAAACCCGCCGCTTTAGCCGCAGCTTCGATTTCTGCATTCGGCGGCTGCTCTAGCCCACCCTCGCCATCGGGACGGTTGTTCACCACGGTCTTGAAACCCATCGCAGCGATCTCAGGACAATCTTGCGGGCTGATCTGCGGTGCAGTGCCGAAATCCTCTGAGTGACGGTTGACAATTGCGGCCATTGCGAATCCCTTCGAAGAAAAATAATGTCGCCCGTTGCCGGTAGTTACCGATGCGGACTTGATTAAGCTCGCCACATTATATCGAGTTCTAAAATAAGAGAAGCGCTGCGAACGCATCGAACACCGTGATTTACTTCGGCGAATGCGCTGCAGAATTAATAGCCGTAGTCGCTGGATCATGCTACTTTTCAAACTTGAGCAACACCTTGGCTGTATTCACTCAAACGGCGAGCCTGCGATGCGCAAACTTCTGCCTCTGATCTTGCTGCCGGTGTGTATAACGGCCTCGGCCGATTGGGTCAAAGTCGGCGATACACGCTCACTCAAATTCGAAAAATACATCGATTCCGATAATGTGAAACAAAGCGGGCCGATGGCGACCATGCGTCAGGTATGGGAAATCGGAAACCTGCTTGAACCCGGCAATGACGGTGTGAGCTCGGTAAAAACCTTGGCCGAATACGACTGCCAGAACCGCAAGCTCAGGGTATTGAAAGAGCAGTGGTTTGATCAGCCCTGGGCCAAAGGCAAAGAACTCACGCCGAACCAATTGAACCATTCAGCTAGTGACTGGGGCTCCGTTACACAGAACAGTGTCGGTGCGGCCGTCATCGATATTGTGTGCCCCGGCGGCGAGGAAGATTGAGCCAAGACACGCGCTCAGCTCATCCGCAGCACACTTTTGGCGATCTTGAACAGCTATCGCAAACCAACTCAGCCTGAAGAATTACTTCTTCGCCTCTAGCGCCAAGATCATTGTAGCTAGCTGCTTGGCGTCAGCATCGGATACATGCGCCTGTGGCGGCATGATGTCTTCGCCCCAGACGCCGGTGCCGCCCGCTTTGATTTTAGCCGCCAGTTTTTCGGTAGCAGACGCGTCACCCGAATACTTGGCAGCAATTTCTCTTAAGACCGGGCCATACTTACGCTTATCAATAAGGTGGCACGACAAGCACTGGTTTTTTAGCAATAAACCATTCAGTTGCTCAGTGTCCTCGGCCATTGCTTTGCCGAAAACAGCAACACTTGAGAACAGCAGTAGTGCGATAAAGCGACGCATGTATATCTCCATAAAAAACGCGCTGCCTTACGGCAGCGCGCCCAGGCTCAACTGCTACTTATTCCGGCGTAACACGGTAAATCATGTTGGCGGCCTCATCACCTACATACAAAGCACCGTCCGGGCCCAGCGACAGGTGACGGAAACGGCCCGCGACACCTGGCCACGACAGCTGTTCACGCTTGGATGACATGCCGTCCTTGGAAATATCCAAGATGTCGATGCGGTAACCCGTGGGTGTGCCATGGATACCGATACCAGCGTAACCAACCGCCATGCGGCCTTCCCAGTTTTTCCACTGCTTGCCAACAAGAAAAACGTTACCACACATCCCCTGCGACAAACCCTCGTTGTTCCAAGCTGGTTTCATTGCCTTCGGGTAAGCCTTCAGGTCGGTCATCGGCATGAATGCAGCACGTTCTTTCGGGGGTAGTGCACCCATCTGGTTAGGTGAGTAACCGCAGTAGGCGTCTGGGCATGCCGGACGGCCATTGACTTCACCACGCGGATCCCAACCACCATTGCCGCCATTTACCAGCTTGGTCACTTCATCAGAATGCCATGGGCCGTTCTCCGAGGTGTAGGGCTCGTTCGTGCCGGGGCGGAATGCGATGCCCTGGGGGTTGCGATGGCCGTAGGTGAAGACACGTTTGTCAAAGCCTGCTGGCGGGTTGTTGCCCGGTGCTGCATTGCCGTCCCGGTCAATGCGTAAGACCTTGCCCCGCATCTGGGTGGGGTGCTGAGGACCTTCACCGCTGTGGTTATCGCCGATGGTGACGTACAGGTAGCCGTCACCTGGACTGAAGCGGATACGGCCGCCATTGTGCGCGCCAGGGCCGCCGAATGGGTGGTTCGACTTTTTCGGTTTGTAGCCAAGGTCGTTGACGATTTCTTTGACATCAGATACGTCAGAAAGCGAAGAATTCACTTTCATACGCATCACGATATTGTTATAGCCACCATAGGACCGGTTGTCGCCACGCGAGCTCGACATTAGGTAAATGTAGCGGTTCGATGCAAAGTCAGGATCAATAGCCACGCCGAGCACGCCAGCCTGGCCATCGCAGAACAAGTCATCCTTGGTCTGGCTGTAGCCGCTGCTACCGCCAACGCCAAGCAGCTTGTTCACGCCGCCGGACGTTGTACGCACTGAGAGGCCTCCGCACTTCTCGGTGTAGAACATAGTGCCATCAGCCAGAAACGCCATATCCCACGGCGACTCTGCTTTATGGAAGGACTCAACCTTCACATTAACAGCCGAGGCCGGTACAGCTGCCAACATGGCACCTGCTGCCAAAGCAGTGAGAGAAATAGAAAAGACAGTTTTCTTCATTTGGTCTCCTTGTTTTTAGTTGGGGGGCCGCTTCGCATTTCTTCGCCGCTAGCATCTCCCGACGTACCTACTGCACGCGCCGAACTGCGTCGCGTGGAGATCACTTAGCCGAGGTACCACTCCGAAAGCAGCCCCGATCTAATGATTCATTTTTAGGATACCTGAATTAATGACGAATTCAAGCAATTCATTCAGGTTTTGTGGGTACAAAAAAAACCGGCCGCTAAAAAGCGGCCGGCGAAATCGCCTAATAAAAAGATAGACGTATTAAGAGAGGGAGCTTGTCCCTGACGCAATCCTAAAGCGAACAAGTTATTGAATCAACGGGAAATTTTCCTGCGCATGGGAAGTGAAAAACACTACAAAAAATAGGTTAATCAACGCCGCATGAGTACCCATTGAAACTGGCAGTGAATATAAATAATTTAAAGATAGTAATTACTCGCCAACAAAAATACCCTTAATTTAATAATGGTCTAATTAGGATTAAAAGAAATATCTATACACAGAGGCGTTTGAGATCAAAACCGGTTCAAACGCATTGATTTACCCTTTCGGGCATGATGATTACGTGCGTGACGAACAACTTTTTTGATGATGGGCATTGCAATGAGATTACTGCGAAACATTTTGGTGCTGGTGCTGATGGGTCTACTCGTTGGCGCATGCAGAACCTACGCTCCTTCCGATCGCTTGATTGGCATGTCGCGTGAAGAAGTGATGACAGCCATGGGCACACCTTATCCGCTCCCGACGGAGCTTGACCAAGCGCCGCGCTTGGATTTTCCGCGCGGGCCATCTGGCAAACATACCTACCGCGTTCAATTTGATGCTGAGGGTAAAGCGACTAGCTACCAACAGTTACTAAAGGAGGAAAATTTCGGGCAGATCAAGCCGGGGTTGGATGTCAATGAAGTGATTGAGCTGATCGGTATGTCGCGCGACAGTTTCGGATTGGCGCGTCAACGAGGCTATGTCTGGAATTACAGATACTTCACGCCACTCTGCCGCTGGTTTCAGATTGAGTTCACGGCAGAGCACAAGGTCAGGTCCAGTGGCTATAGCCTGCCCCCGGAGTGCCGACCAAAAGTGATTTCAGTCCGATAAACGTCAGGGCAACAAACACCTAAAAACGCCCCCGAGCAAACCCGCAGGCTCATGATGCCAAAGCAGGACTGATGCACCGCAATGAGCATGAGCATGAGCATGTGCTTGAGGACGAAAACGCGCACTACAACACAGGGGCGTGGTGATTACATGCGTTGCGAAAATAAGAATATTAGTAGATTTGAAATAGGTGCTTTGCCAAGCGCCGATTTCATTCAGTGCATGCGAGGTTATTCGCCAAATGAATGATTGACATACATTGAATAGCAATGCACCATGCTCTCAACAATAAGATTGGTTCGGGTCGGCGGGGAG
>Ga0194130_10001115_pt1 | contig 45249 bp, 56 predicted proteins | sample TA2KigsurfametaG_FD_160084 | JGI IMG/M metagenome (GOLD analysis project Ga0194130, IMG submission 160084) | Freshwater microbial communities from Lake Tanganyika, Tanzania - TA2015050 Kigoma 12 surface | ecosystem: Environmental > Aquatic > Freshwater > Lake | place: Tanzania: Lake Tanganyika...
GAAGCGTTCTATGGTCGATATGGGCGAGTATGCGATCTACGCCTCACCGTCAGGTCTTGTGGCTGCCGGAGCGGATGGCATCCGTGTAGTGACGCAAGAGATCCTGTCGAAGGATCAGTGGGCGGCTTATAACCCGTCAACCATCCACGCCTACCAGCACAACGGTAAGTACGTTGCTTTCAACGGAACTTCTGGCTTCGTCTTCGATCCAAGGGGCGAGAAGAATGCGTGGATCGATCTCGACTTCACGGCAACCGCTGGCTTCTACGCCCGTGATGAAGACACTCTCTATCTCTGGATCTCAGGGCAGTTGTACAAGTTCGACTCAGGTACGTCACTGACGTACACTTGGAAGTCGAAGCAGTTCTATTCGCCTCGCGCATTTTGCCCTCAAGCGGCTAGAGTCGATGCAGGCTCTTACCCGCTTACCTTCAAGTTGTACGCTGACGGCGCGTTGAAACATACGCAGACAGTCGCTAACTCTCTTTCATTCACGCTTCCATCTGGCTACACGGCCAACCAGTTTGAGGTTGAGGTCTCTGGAACCTCGACGATCAACTATGTTGGAGTGGCGGACAACAGACAAGAACTATGAAGATAGGCGTACCAAGCGGCGTTTTTCGTCCGATTGACTCCATCGAAAGACAGAGGGAGTTAGTCGAGACGTTGACGGGGCAGCGAGGCGATCCGCTTGATCGGGCGGTCACCTATCGAGATCTTGTCGATGAAGGGTTTGCGATCTTTTCCGGCTCTGGGATCTTGAGCGGTGGTGGCGGGAACATAAAGCCAGCGCCTCAGCCCCCCGGCGGCCTTCCTGCGCCTCCTGTTCCGGTGAACCTTCAGGCGAATGGCGGATTTGCCGCAATCCTTCTTGACTGGCAGTACGAGGGTTATAACGGACACTCTCATACAGAGGTGTGGAGAGCATCGACAAATAACCTTGGAAACGCGCTGCTGGTCGGAACGACTGCGGCAAAGGTTTACACGGATTATGTAACCCAGACTGGGGCTACTTATTACTACTGGGTTCGAAACGTAAGTATTACTGGCGATGTATCCGCTTACAACTCGACAAATGGAACCCCTGCGTATATCTCAACAGATCCTACAATTCTTGTAACTCTTCTTCAGGGACAAGTTTCTAACTCGATGTTGAACGCGGCGCTGGGAAGCCGAATCACAAACATCGAAAGCACAAACACTTCGATTCAAACTCAGATCACCGATCTTTACACTACTTTCGGTAACTCTCAGTCTTCTGCGGACAACCTAGCCGCCGCTCAGGCTGCCGCTGCTGCGGCGACTGCGGCGAAGGTCGATGCAATCGGCGCAAAAGATGCGGCGATTCAGGCGAAGGTTGATGCCATCGCCGCGAAAGATGGGTCGATTGTTGCAAAAGACTCTGCTGTTGCTGCGCAAACCGCAGCAAATACATCTGCCAATAACGCAGCATCTTCTGCAACAACCGCTTCAACTCACGCTGCGACATCGGCCACTAATGCAGCAACCGCATCGACTGCCTCAACTGCCGCGACGTCTGCGAAGGTGGCAGCAGAGAGTGCAAACACTCAGGCGCAGACCGCATCAGGTGCTGCTGCGACGTCAGCGACAAACGCTGCAACCTATGCGACCAACTCGCAGACCGCTGCTACCGCATCTGAGACGGCAAAGGTTGCCGCGCAGTCAGCAAAGACTGATGCACAGACTGCCGCCACTGCTGCGGCTACAAGTTCCACAACTGCATCTACTGCTGCGACCAATGCGGCATCAGCATCAACTGCCGCAACTAACGCGAAGATTGCTGCCGAGGCTGCAAAGACTGACGCGCAGACATCTGCTACGGCTGCCGCTACATCTGCAACTACAGCCCTCGGATATTCTGACTCAGCAGGCGCGGCATCTGCTGCATCGACTCAAGCGAAACTTGATTCGCAGGCAGCAAGAGATAACGCCGCTGCATCCGCAACCGCTGCATCAACCTCGGCAACCTCTGCTGCAACAAGCGCAACGAATGCATCGTCTTCAGCGTCCGCTGCTAACACATCCAAGATAGCCGCCGAGACGGCTAACACCAATGCAAACACCGCAAAGGATGCCGCTGTAACGGCGAAGAACGCCGCTGAGGTGGCAAAGACTGACGCGGTATCCGCAAAGAACGATGCGCAAACGGCTCAAGCCGCTGCTGCCGTTAGTCAGACAGCCGCCGCTAACAGCGCGACCGCTGCTGGCAACTCTGCAAATGCCGCAGCTGGAAGCGCATCAACTGCATCTACAAAAGCAACAGAGTCTTCAAACTCCGCGACTGCAGCAAACACCGCAAAGGTTGCCGCTCAGAGTGCTAGAGACGCCGCACAGACGTCTGCCGATGCTGCGGCTGGAAGCGCGACAACCGCGACAACAAAGGCTAACGATGCTCAGGCATCCGCTAACTCGGCCTCTACGTCAGCGACTACGGCTACAGCAGCGAAGGACGCGGCAGAGGGGTTCAAGAACACCGCTCAGTCTCAAGCAACTGCGGCAACTACGGCTAAGGATGCGGCATCGGCTTCTGCTACGGCAGCATCTAACTCTGCTACGGCTGCCTCTAACTCAGCGACCAGCGCATCCAGCAGCGCAGCCAATGCCCTGACCTACAGAAATCAGGCTGCCACATCAGAGAGCAATGCCGCAGGTTATGCGGCAGCATCCGCTCAGGACTTCTCCACTATCAACGCAAGGTTGAATAACTTTGGCGGAAGTGGCGTAACGGTTGAGCAGAACGCCACCGCAACAGCCAACAACGTAACCGGACTTAGCGGTCAATACACCGTAAAGATCGACAACAACGGTTATGTCAGCGGATTCGGTCTCGCATCGACCGCCGCTGTAAGCGGTACACCAACATCTGAATTCAGAATCAGAGCGGATCGATTCAGCATCGGGTCGCCTATTGGCGCAACGAATGAGGTCATTAACCCGTTCATTGTCCAAACGACAACTACTTATATAGATGGAGTTGAGATAAAGCCCGGTGTCTACATTGACAAGGCTGTAATCAAGTACGCCGACATCACTGGCGCAATTATCAAGAACGGAACTATTGATAACGCAAAGATCACAATTGGGCTTGATGCTGCAAAGATCACGACCGGAAAGCTTGAGGCTAGTAGGATTGAGCTGAACACTAGCGTTCTTGAGTCTGTTTACAGCCCGGTAGTTGGGCGAAATGTCCTCCAGATTGCTGGCGGAGCAATCACCAACGACCTGATTGCCGCGAACGCAAATATCAGCGGAGCCAAGATCGGCTCTCTCAACGTAGAGAAGTTGACTGGCGACGTAGCGAAGTTCGTTAGCGGATACGCGGCTCCGTCCGGATCTATTCCAAGTACGTTCCAGACGTACATCACGATGAACCTTCCTAAGTCAACCCACTCGCAAGGTCACAAGCCTTTCATTCAGGTGGGCATCATCGATCAAAATCCATATCCGGTTGGCGGTTATGTCCAGATATGGGCTACTCCGATAGGAGACGGAACTGCAACGCCAGCACTTGGCCCTATTGCTCCGTCAGCCCAAAGTTATTGGACTCAAAATTTAGAGGGGTTCACTGAGTTCCTTGGGTGGATTTTAACATTCACAGGATATGTTGATATTTCGATTGGCGATGTCATTACGTCCAATAACAACGAAAGCGGAACCGTCACTAACGCGATCTTCACCGGAAGCCAGACAACTATTTCCGTTGAAATTTACAACGGAACCCTCGGATCGTCATATACGCGAACCAGACCGACCATCCCTAATGGGCAGGAAGGAACGCCTCAGATGCTGCTTGATAGTTATTGGGACGCATACGACATGACTAGCGTCGCCGTTTTTTGCAGCATCCCTCAGACCACGCTGTCTTGGAAGTTTGAGGTCAAGGTTCGCGCACAGTGGAATAATGCTTTGTTCATTGCCCGTATAGACTCCATAGCAATGGGACTCCGATAATGTTCATCAAGTGGGGGCCGAATGGCCCGGAATCTTCAGTACAGAGTTCCCCCGGCGATGACGGCGGCGAATGGCTTCCGGTTATTGGCGACCCTAGGCTGAAAGACAGGAACCCTGTCACGCAGACCGTCCGTTACGAGCGGGTCGATGACGTCGTCTTCGAGCGGGTTGAGGGGCCAAATGAGATGGTCTGGTGGCAAGGCCGGGTCAAGAACTACCCCCGCATCTCCGACCAACTGGACGCCATCTGGAAGGGTGGCGAGGAGATGGAAGCCATGCGTCAGAGGGTGCTTGCCGTTAAGGCTAAGTGGCCCAAGCCGTGATGGACTTGCGGTGTACAAAGGCTTACGATTGACACAGAGGGAAAACCGTGATTCACAAGGCAGATATTAGGGATATCTGGGACTACGTCAGGCATGGCATTCAAGAGATTTGGGATGACTCTACGCCTGACTGGAGACCTGAAGACCTCTATGCCTGCTGCCTGTATGGTCACGCTGATGTGTATCTTCTTGGAGACACTGGTGGGTTTTGCATAATTCAGGAGAGACCCATGCCCTTCAAGAACCAGAAGACCCTTCTTCTATGGGTCGGATACGACAAGACAGGGGATGCTTTTAGAAAGCATATCTCGGACTTCGAAGCCCTCGCTGAGAAGAGAGGGTGTTCTGCTGTTGAGTTTTGGTCATCCCGAAAAGGGATGGAGAAACTGAGTAGACGATACGGCTATTCACCGTACGCAACGATTTACACAAAGGTGCTTTGATATGGGTAAGGGCGGCAAAGGTAAAATCGATACAGCCGACGCCATTGAGGCAAAGCGTATTGCCATTGAAGAGTGGAACGACCGGATGCAGTTTGGCGCACCGGCTGAAAAATTCTTCATGGAACAGGTTGACCGCATGCGAACCCCTGCTGAATATCAGCGGGCTGCTGGCTTGGCGAGTTCCGCGATTCAGCCTGAAATAGAGGCTGCACGGGCCAAGGCAGAACAGGAATCTATTAGCCGAGGCATGGCGCCGGGTAGCGGCGCGTTTGGTTCTCCAGCCCTGACCAAGGGCTTGGCTCGATCAAAGGCTCTCGGGCTTGCTGAGTCGCAGGACGCGCAGACTACCCGCTACTTCGCCGGTCAGCAGACGGTAACTGGAATCGGTCGTGGTCAGGCTGGTCAGGGGCTTCAGGGTCTCGGCCAACTTGCTGACATTTCCGGTCGTCGCGCAGCCGCAGAGGCTAGGTCTGCTTACGAGTCCTCGGCAGCTATGCGTAACCTTGCCGGAACTGTAAGCGGCGTCGGCGCTGGCTTTTATGCCAACTATGCCTATCCGAAGAGCAATCCATCTGGGGGCTTCGGCATGGGCGGAGGTAACGGTTGATGGACTATTTCAGCGCATTGCAGGGGCTGAATCCTGATCTTGATCGTTATATCCGTAATGGCGGATCATTCTTGTCTGCCCCGCAACAGCAGACTATGCCGACCGGGCCATACCCGGGATATGCACAAGTCCTGTCTGGCTATGGGATGAACGTTCCTCAGCAACTTCAGCCGAACTACAGTTCTTACACGCTTAACCCTCAAGCCGATTACGGCAAGAACACGGCTGAGTATCTCGCCAGAGATCTTCTTCGTGCGCAGCGTCGTTACTACGAGGATGTTTACCGTCCTCGCGAACTGAAATTATTTAACGATATCCTTCAGGACTACGACAAGATTGTCGAGGAAGATCTTGGCCGAACTAAAGAGATGGTCTCTGGCGCATTCGGGGCTGAGGCTGGAGCCGCCGCTAGGCAGGCCGGTCGATACGGCTTAACGCCGAATACGCCGGACTTGGGCTTGGCAGAAACATCAGCAATGGTTGGCGGCCTCAACAGGACTCGCCTGACAGCGGAAGATCGTCGCATGGCATTGCTTGGCGGCGGACTTGATGCTCTTCGCGGAGGTGACTAATGGCTGGCGGTCTTATTGGAATGAACATTGAGCGTGGGCGTCAGGCGCGGCAAACGCTGCTTGGACTCGCCGCTCAAGAGCAAAGCATGAACGCTGTCAACGAGCAGATCAAAGCGGCTGAAAAAGCCGAGAAGATGGGCATGCTTGGCACAGGCGCAGGTATTGGCGCAAAACTCGGAATCGAGGCGACCAAGGCAGCCGCTGCAAAGGGCGTTTCAACTGCTGGTACTCTTGCGACAACCGCCGCTCCGGCGACAACTGGCATCGAACTCGCTTCGGCTTATGGCGCTGGATCTGGTGGCGGCGCCGCGCTTGCTGGCTTAGAAACCGGAGCGGCTGCCGCAGGCACTGCTGCTGCAGGAACTCAAGCGGCAGGCGCTGCCGCAGGCACTGCTGCTGCAGGCTCTGGCGCTGGTAGCGCCGCACTTGCCGCAGCCCCTTGGGTTCTCGGCGGCATGGTCGTCGCGTATCTTCTTTCAGAACTTTTTGACTGAGGTCTAATATGGCTCAGGGATTTGCACAGGGCTTCACATCCGGATTCGGCCTCGTCAGCGATGTCTTCAAAGAGAAGCGTCAGGCCGAGGCGCAAGAAAAGCAGATGGCTTTTCAGCGCGAACAGTTTGAGGAGCAAAAGCGTCGCTCCACCGAACAAGAGGCGAGACTGAAATCCGCTGAGGAGCGTGCTATTGCCGCAGAAGCGCGTGCCGACTTGGAGTTCTCAAGATTGGTTGACCAACAAGACACTGTAAAAGCACTTCAAACCGGAAATGCTGAATTCATCTTGGCTCATAGGAAGCTCGGCCCTGAACTTCTGGCGCAGCTCGATCCTAAATACAGAGATATCTACGACAGGCTGAGCAGGGGCGAGTTATCAATAGATCAACTCGACACTCAAACTGTAAATATCCTTCTTGCTCCGGAACTTCGCAGAAATGTTGGCGAGAAAACTCGCGTGAACATGAACCCTGCTGAGAAAGATCCGGCCAAGATTCAGTACAAAAACATTACCGTCCTTAACAAAGGCATAGAAAGCGTTAACGCCGTAGAGGGAAGGCCGGACGTTCTGTCGCTCAACATTCTCGTTGAGGGTGTTGATGAGAACGGTCAGAGAATCATCTTCACAGAAAAGATGACTGCTGGCAGAAAGATCGGCGGAGAGGAAAAGACGATTGGAGTTCGTCAAACCGTAGACTACATCACTGTTGGCAAGAGAGCGGCTTACGATCTTTTTAACAGCACTCCTGCCTTCAGAAATATTGCAAAAGCATATGGCGTTGGATTAACTCCCGAGCAGGAAATTGGCATTGCTAAAGAGGCAAGGGCACACTATTCTCGTATTCAAGATGAAAACGAGAAGCGCCTTGAGTCTCTTAAAGAGTATAATGAGGAGGCTTTTTCAAAAAGGTTTGGCAGCAAGACTCCATATGAAGCCGCAGAAGATGTGACAAGGGCATACTTCGGCGGAATGGATGTTGAGCAGCACATCTCATCCTCGCTTCAGCGTGTCAGGTCAGCAAATGATGCCTCGCAGATAGCGAGGATTCCTGATCTTGAATCTTCAAAATCGACGTATGCTCAGTTCGGTCTTCAGATCAAGAACAACGATGAAGCGATTCGCATGAAGAACGATGAGTTTGCCATGCAAGCTAAGTATGGGGATGATTCGAACACAGTAATCCCTTCTATGATCAGGAGGCTGTCAACTGAATTGAACCGCCCGATCACGTTTGATGAGTACAGACAACTCCAGAGAGAAGTTAGGAGTGTCATGGAAAAATCAAAGACAAAGGAACTCAGCGAAGGGGTGATCGGCGAGGCTATCAACAAGATGGTTCGCGGCGAAACACCACCTGCAACAACAAACAGGCTTGCTGGTGAGCAGCTCGGGCCTCTAGGCTCTGCTGCGTTCACTCCTTCTGGAAGCATAATTCTTCCCGGATATGGAGTCGCACGGTCTGATCAGGCTGAAAAAAAAACTGAGCAGCCAACAGTAGACAATCGTGTCTCCAGCATTGCGCCTCCAAAATACGCAACAAGCATTACTATTGCGGCCAAAAGCGCAAACATAGACCCTGTTGTACTTGCTAAAATCGCTCAGACTGAAAGTAATTTCAGGGATGACGTAGTAAGCGGTAAGACAGTATCAAGCGCCGGTGCAGTTGGAATCGTTCAGATGGTTCCAAAGTGGCACAAGAATGTTGACTTCGAGCGTGTAAAGAAAGACCCGGCTTACGCCCTCAATGAGGGGGCTAGGTACTTTAGGGAACTCCTTGACATGTATGGCGGTGATTATCAAAAGGCTGCCGCTGCGTACAACTGGGGGCCGGGCAACCTGTCAAAACTTATCAAAGATAAGGGAGATAATTGGAGGATGCATCTCCCTACAGAGACAAAGAACTATCTCAAAAAAGTCTTCGCTTAAAGCAATGGAGCAAAGTGATGGAAGCAACCAACCACACGCGGTGAGACATGGCTGACATTACAGATCTTTGGGGTGATATTGTTGACCCTGAGAGCGTTCGCTCTCTTGGCGCGTCACTAGGCAAGCAAGCCGAGGCCGGTAAAGAGCCTTCTATTTCGAAGGCTCTTGGGGCTGGCGTCGATGTGATGCAGGCTGGGTTCCAGAGAACTGGTCAGAGGGTGGCAGAGTCACTTGGCGCAGAAGGACTGGCCACTAGTCTTGGCGTCGCGGCAGAACAGAACGTAGCGGAAGCAGCCCCATATCTGTATCAGCCAGCCTACGGTGACACTGGGCTGTCCGGTGCGCTGAACATCACAGACCCAAACTTCTGGCGGCAAGCGATCCCGAATATGCTCGGGTCGTCGTCAGGGTTTTTTGCTGGCGCGGGTGCTGGCGCAATCGCTGGATCTGCTATAGGCCCGGTAGGAAGCGCAGTTGGCGCAATCATCGGCGGTGTTTTGGGTGGCGGCACTGCATCTTTCATCCAGAGTTATGGTGATAACTACTATAGTTACATCGAAAGAAACCCCGGAGACTTTGAAGGCGCTGATGATTACGCGGCAAAAGCCTCTGGTCTCGGCGCAGCCATTGATGCTGCATCTGTTGCTATCGCGCCGATTGGCCCAGCCGTAACCGGCATATCGTCCGCCCTGAGAAAGACCGCCCTTCAGACTCTCCTGCAAGGCTCTGCTGAAGGCGGAAATCAATACGCACAAAACTTGATGCAACGTCGCTATCTCGATAGCGGCATTGATCCGACAACTGGCGTTGCAACTGCTGCAATTGGCGGCGGTCTTCTTGAGGCTGTTGTTCTCCCTGCTGAGATTGCTGCCGCTCGTCGCATTGGCGGTGGCCCGATGCCAACGCCTCCGGCCCCTCCTGTTACGGGCGGTGAAACCGGAACGACTGGTGATCAGATTGTTCCGCCTCCTCCGGCTCCACCCGCTCCGCAGCCCCCTGCGTTTGCGGTTCAGCGTTTGTCTGAACTCGAGTCTGTTCAGCAACCGAGTCTTGAGCAAAGCATTGAGACGGCTTTCCTCAGAGACTCTCTCGCTGACCCTGCGAAGTTTGAAGCGATCGACAATGCTTACGACATCAAAGATGTCGAGGGCGTTGCTACGCCTGTATTCCGTCGAGCCGCTGAGATTCAGCCCGGCGCAATAGCAGCAAGTGTTGGCGAGTCTGTTCGAGAAACTGAAAGCGGTCGAGATGTTCTTGCTGCACTCACAGAAGATGTGCGCAAGGTCATGTCAGGTGAGTATCTTGATACCACCGTCGTAAAGATTGCTGACGTTTACCGTCCGCGCATTACTCCTGATGAGCGTACACAGATCGAAGCGGAGCGTTCTGCTCTGCGCGATCGCGTTACGAACCTCCGCGAACGTATCGATGCGCGTCGATTGCAACTCGATCGCACTGCGCCGTCTCAGACGAAACAAGCGAAGACGCTTCGCAATCTCATCAAGAACGAAGAGGCGCAGTTAAACGATGGTCTCGCCAAGTTGGCGGCTATCGAATATCTGTTCCCGACATTCAAGACTCAGGTTGCGCCTGAGATGGCTGGCGTTGTTTCTCGTTTCCCGCAGACCGCGATCTCTGCTGGCATTGAGCCGATTCAGCAGCCGTTCTTTGGTCAGGCTCCGCAAACTACCCTTGAGAGAATCATGGGTGAGTTCGGTCGCCGCCCAGAGCCTCGTCGCGGAACGGTCAGCGGTGAGGTAATCCCTCCCCCGGCCCGTGACCTGACTGGCGTTGAACCTCCTGCCATGACGTTGGCGCGTCCTTCGCTTGGTGAGGGGGCTGGTTCTCCGGTTACTCGCCCTACCGACAATCGCCTTGAGGCTGTGGCGCGTAGCGCCACAAACATTGTCCCGCAGCCGGAAGTTGTTCGGCAGCCGATGAGCCGCCTTGAGGCTTTGACTTACAGCGCGAGACCCGGCGAGGCATTTATGCGGCAGCCTGCCGCCCAACCCGCCCCGCAGCCTGTGGCTGAAACTGTATCCGAACAGATACAGACGGCAGTTGAACCTGCCGCTGAACCCGCTCCCGCCCCTGCACCAGCCCCCGCTCCTGCTCCCACACCTACCCCCACACCTAGGGCGGGACGTCGTCGTGAGCGTGTTGCAGCGGCTGGTCGTATGCCGAACGCACAAGCCCGTAGAGAGCTTGAGGCGATGATTGATGCTGCGCCAGAAGGCCCAGTCAAGGACTCGCTCCAAACGGCTCTCAATGCGTTAGCAGCGGCAGACCTTCGCTCACTTGAGCGTCAGCCCCGCCGCGCCGCCAGACCCGCTGCCCAGCCCCGCGCTGAAGCAGTCGCCCAGCCAGAGGCTCGTCCAGCCACCGAACCGGCCACGCAACCTGCCGCAGAACCCGCTCAGCGTTCTCGTATGGCGGAAAACGTCCCCGCCTTTGGCAAAGAGGCTGGCGATACGGCAACTTTGTTGCAGTCACAGACCGCCTCGACGATTACCTATGGCACTGGACTAACCTTCCGGGCTAACCCAAATACGGTTAGTGCCGTGGCAGAGGGCGACTTCAGGGGCGAGGTCACCGCCGCATTCGTTGATCTTGTGGATAACTTCGGTCTGCCCCAAAGCCTTGTCGATGGGGTCGAGATCTACAAGAACACCAACGAGTTGGAGACAAAGGGTCTCTTCTTTAGGGATCGCAAGATCATCTCCCTTTCGGAAGACTTCTTTAACGCTGCAAATTTTGCCGACCCGAAGTTCCGAGAACTGCTGCGCGCAACGATCGCGCACGAACTCGGTCACAACCTCCACAGCCGCAATGGGTACGACACCCCGCGTGAGACTCGCATCTCCAATCAGGTGCTGACCATCAACAACGGCTCGGTGTCGGCGGTCTCAGGCGCAGCACCCCCGATGATCCGTGAGATCTTCGGGCTTCTCGCCAACGAGATGCGAACGGTTATCGTTCCGAACGCCACCCGCCTTGTGGAAGGCGGAATGGATCCAAACGATGCCATCGCTCAGGCTACTGCCGAGGCTGGTACGGCGGCACAATTTGCCTACCCGTTCTTCTATATTGGCGACCGTCAGTTCAATGGCCCGTATGGCAAGGACTGGACGGCGATTCAGTCTGAAATTATTGGTCAGATCTTCGCCATACATATAGTCAATCCGAAGTGGCTGGAGGACAATGCGCCTCTAGCCTCTGCTTTCATTAAGAGGGAGATTGCAAGGAATGAACCTGCTGCAACAAGACGCGAATTACCTGAACGAGTACGAGAAGAAGTTCGGCCACCCAGTCCCGGCGTCGGTGCTGCGGAGCCGACTGTTCGGGGCGGGATTCCTCGCGAAGGAATGGCTGGACAAGAACCAGCCGAACCCGGAGTGGGCGGAGAGGGCGAAGTTCGTGGAGTCGCCAAAGGGCAAAGAAGCACAGTTCTAGGCGGAATCCGTGATGTCGCGCCGACTTTCTACAGCGCAGTCAAGAGTGCTGTCGAAAGTCTGAAGATGACCAAGGCTCCTGCGGAGCAGTGGCTGAACACGCTCAAGAATATTCCCGGCACGAAGGTTGAGGAACTTGAGTATTACGATCTGCCGAACTGGCTCCGCTCCCAGACCGGGAGCGTCACCAAACAGCAACTCCTCGATGAGATTCAGCAGCGTCAGATCGACGTTGTTGACGCTGTTGGCAAGGGAAACTTCGAGTTCTATACGTTCCCCGGCGGAACTGGCTACAAAGAACTATTGCTCACTCTGCCGAACTTAAAGGGCAAGCCGTTCGTCAGCGAAATGCACGATTTCGGTGACGTCAAAAACATCTTGGCGCATGTCCGACTCAAGGAGCGGGTCGATACCGAAGGCAATCGCGTACTCTTGATCGAGGAAGTGCAGAGTGACTGGCATCAGGCTGGTCGCCGACAGGGCTATACCGAGGAGTCCGGCATTCCTGACGCCCCGTTCAAGACAACTTGGCCTGACCTTGCTCTCCGTCGCATCGTTCGATTCGCCGCAGAGAATGGTTACGACCGCGTTGCTTGGACAACTGGCGAATCTCAAAAGGCTCGGTACGATCTACGTCGCACGATAAGCGAGGTTCTTTACAAGAAGAACACGAACGGCACTTATCACATCCGCCCGATTGACCGTGGCGGAAACATCACCGGAGAAAACAGATCCGTAAAAGAGAATGAACTAGGCAAGTTCATTCCGAAGACCGTTGCGGAGCGGATGCTAAACAATGAAGGCGTCAAGTCTTCTGGCATGAACAGAGAGTTCATGTCTCTCTCTGGAGATATGCTCGACTCTGGCGACGGCATGATGGCTTTCTACGACCGCGAACTTGTGAACAGATCTAAGAATCTGTTTGGAAAGTTTGGCGGACGCATGACTGTAGGCAAGATCGAAGTCATGCCGGAGGGCGGTGCAGACAGAGGGTTTGCCACTGATAGCGTAAGGGCAGCAAAGAGGGCGATGACCGAAGGCGGTCAGGTTCACGTTCACCTCGACCTTCAGTATGTTGGAACGGCAAACTCTGCGGCAGAGATCGATGGGTTTGTGAGTCAGTATGCAGATCAGCCGCTAGAGTTTTCAATTCAGTTTCCTGACGAAAAAGCCGAAGCCAGGAACTTCCATGTCTTGCAGATCCCTGAGTCTCTGAAAGAGATTGCGGTATACAAGGGCTTCCCGCTGTTCATGAATCAGCGGAATGGCGCAATTTTTTCCGCCGTCAATAGCGGAGCGTTTGGAAGCATCGGACATGCTGTTGACTCTCTGCAAACGATTGTCAACTCATCGCTTGAGCAGACGAGGCCGACAAACATTTACAACGGCGCAGACGAAACGCTGCGAGACACGCTGACGCGAGTATTCGTCAACTCCTTCTACCGCCTTGAGCAGTTCCAAAAGGAGATGGCGAAGAAGATTGGCATGTCTCGTATCAGCGACGAGATGGATGCTGCTGGTCAGATCGAGCGTTTCAGCGGTCAGGTGACCGAGGACGAGCGAAAGATTCAGCGGCAGTATCTTGAGCCGATGATGAAGTACGTCTTTGACAACGGCCTCGACTACAACGAACTCAATCTCTTTGCTTACGCTCGACACGCCCCGGAGCGTAATGCTGAAATCGCTAAGAAAAACGCCGCAAGGTACGACGAACTTCGTCAGAAACTTTCTGACAAGTACGATGGCGACCTGACTCGCGCAACTAACGAGGAGAGCCGAAACCTAGAGCGATACCTGACCATGAAGGAACGGTACGCTGATGGCGGCTCTGGCATCAATACAAAGGATGCTATCGGAATCACGAATCGATTCAGAGAGGAGGGCAAATACGATAAGTATTCCTCTGCAATGAAGTTCGTTGATGACCTGATCAAGTCCACACAGCAGAAGATGGTTTCTTCTGGTCTTGTAGAGGAGGTCGTCATTGATGCTTGGAATGACAAGTACAAGTCATATGTACCTCTTACTGGCTGGGCCATAGGTGAACTTGACTCTCCAGAGGGCAACGCGATGCGCGTTGGTCGCGGGTTCTCCGTCGGAGGTAAAGAGTCTCTTGCCGCCCTTGGCCGCCAGACGATGGCGTTCCCGCCAGTCACGAACGCAATCAAACAGGCGTACGAGAAGGCGATTCGTGCGCGTAAGGTAGAAGTTGGTCGTCGCTTCTTGAACCTCGTAAGGGCGTTCAAGGATGACACGATGTGGGAAGTTATCGACAAGGACAACCCGATCTATACGCGGTACATGGATTCCAAAAAGGACGCCGTACTGTTGCGAAGGAAGTCAAGCCGTCGTCAGGGAGAGGACTTTTTTGAGGTAAAAGAGGATGGTCAAACCATCCTCATTGACATCAAAGACGACAACCTGCGTCGCGCCATGCTTAACCTCGGCGCCGCTGATATGGGCAGCCTTGTTCGTTTTACTCAGAACACGCTTGGTCGGGCGTCTTCATTCCTAGCCGGAATGACCACTCGCTGGAACCCGGCATGGTCAATCGTCAACGTGCCGCGTGACTTCATGGCCGGTATGATGAACCTCGTTGCAGAGGCTGATCTGCATGACGGCCTCCTCAAAGGGGCTGGAAAGGTAGATGGCAAGACGGTTGTTCAGGCCGCCATCTCTGATTATGTCAGCCTCAAGTATCACAAGGCTCTGAGCCGATATCTAAACAACAAGGCAGGCACTGCCGCAGAAGACAACTTCGTCAAGGAGTTCTTCGAGGACGGCGGCGCAACCGGTTATGTAAGGAACTTAGATACAAACGAACTGCACAGAGAGTTGCAAAAAAGTATCAACCTTATCGGAGAGTCTGGCTCTGCCGAAGGCGGCACCGCTTTGATGAAGGTCAAGCGAGGACTCAATGGCGTTAAGAATGCGATTGAGCATTTCAACGACATGACCGAAAACGCTGTTCGCGTTGCTGCCTACGTTAATGCGCGTAAGGCTGGCGTGAGCCGAGACCGAGCAGCCCTGCTTGCCAAGAATGTGACGGTGAACTTTAACCGTCGTGGTGAAGCCGGGCCGTTCATGAACTCGCTTTACATGTTCTGGCAGGCAAGCATCAACGGTAACTTGCAGTTCTTCAGAACGATGAGTTCTGCCGAGGCTCGAAAGTTGATGTACTACGCAGCTGGAACTGCTGCCGCCATAACAGCAATGAGCATTGCTGCGAGTGACGAAGAAGAGAACGGCAAGACTGAGTGGGAGAATCTCCCCGACTACGTCAAGGAGAATGGTCTTCCGATCAAACTTCCGGGCATGCCGATCATTGTCATCCCGCTTCCGTATGGCTACAGCATCCTGACTTACGCAGCCATCAAGGCCACCGAGACAATGCTTGGGGTTGAGTCGGCTGGCGGGTTCGTGGGCAAGACGCTTGGCAAGGTGGCGAATGACATGTCGCCGCTGCGTGTTCCAGAGTCTACGAGTGCGGCTGGCAGCACGATTCGCTCAATCGCCCCGACCGCTATCCGCCCCCTCGTAGACATCGCCATGAACGAGGACTTCGCTGGCAATCCGATCTACAAGGAGAACCCAGAGTTCGCCAAGGTCAAGATGCCGGATGCGTCGCTGCATCGTCGCGGAACTACGGACACCGCAATCGCCTTCTCAAACTTCTTGAACAAGGCGACTGGCGGTACGGACTTCCAGCCGGGTTTGATCGATGTCAGCCCTGACGCGACCGAGTACCTCATCGGTGAGATATTCGGTGGCGCAGGACGCACGTTGATGCAGGCTTACGGTGTTGCCGAGAAGGTAGTAACCGGCAAGGACATCGAGGTTCGTCAGGTTCCGCTCGTCAACAAGGTCATCAAGACGACCTCTTGGACGATGAACCCCGGCGACTTCTACGATCGTATGGACTCTGTGTACAGGGTTGAGGCTGAAGCCAAGACCTTGAAGGGCGGAGACCGAGAAGAGTTTGTCGTTGATAACAAGACGGACTACTTGGCGTTGCCGTTCGCGAAGAACGCACAGCGTCGGCTGAGCAAACTCTACGAACGCCGCAAGAAAATCCAGAACTCTTCGTCGAGCGAGGACTCAAAAGAAGAGCAGATCGAGAAGATCGAACTGGAGATTCAACGGGTGTACGACGAGTTCAACTCGCGGTACGAGAAGATCAAGGACAGGAACAGTTAGCCGTCGAAGTCGCCATCTAGCAGGTGCAGTTTGAACGCCTCGACAAGGAAGATTAACTTCGCCTTGTCGTTGGTGTTCGCACTGGCTACCAGACTGCCATCTACGTCTAAGTAAAGGATAAGAAGGTCACGCTTCCCCGGGAACCCTTTGTGGTTCTCTAGGATCTCATCGTCCGATGGGTATATCGAAACTACCTTTCCTTCCCGTTTCACTGAAGAACACCTCTTCGACTATACTTGCCTTAGATCTGAGGTGGTCTAGGTCTGGCTGAACATACTGAGCAGCCATGCTTGGCGTAGTCCAACCACCGAGCGTCATTAACGTCTTCAGATCAGATCGCTTGCCGACCTCGGTAGCCCACCCCCGTCTCGTCGAGTGTACGCCATATCCGGTTAGACCAGCAGCCTTGACCGCCCGTCTCCAAGTGTCCGAGTAGATTCGCTTGAGCGGCTCACCCCTCTCATTCACGAAGACAAACTCAGGGTGACACTTAGTGTTACGGATGAACAGCAGTATCCGCATAGCGGTTGCTGACAATGGGATGGTCAACTCTTTGCGCGACTTCATGCTGGTCGCGTCGATCCTAATAGACCGGGAATCGAAGTCTACGTTAGACCACTTGAGGCGGCAGATGTTCACGCCTCTTAGCCCGGTCGCTACTGCAAACTCGATAGCCCTACCAAGAGATGGCGGCAGTTCCTCAATAAGTTGCTTGGCTTGATCGGGACGCAAGACCGGGCGATTCGGAGTCTCCTCCGGCAGCGTGTCAACCTTTGGTAGGCGGTCAATCCATTCCCTCTCTAAAGCGAAAGAGAATACCTGCATCAACTTCTTGGTCGCGTCGTTGATTGACGACGCCTTCATGAGTGACTTCGACTTGATGATATCTCTTGCGCGTATGACCTGCGCCTTGCCTATCGCCCTGATAGAGTGGCCTTTGAAGTACTGACCGTAAACTTCGATAGCCCACTTGATCTTGTACCTAGACTGCTCCGTGATAGGAGTCGAGTTCTTGTACTGCCAAAATGATTCGACAGCCTGATCCCAAGTTAGTTCCTGCTTTCCAAAGATTCCTGATTCCATGTTGTCTCCTTAATAATTCCGTGTCTAACGTCCAGTAAAGATTTCGGATTTACAAGTTCGTCTTGGGTTGCGGCGTACACATTGTTGTTGCCAACAAACCTAAGCCGATCCTGCTTTATCAACTCCGTCGCCAACATCCATCCAGCAATTCTATATTCAGGCATCGTGCCAACTACAAGGGCGAAGATATCAACCTCAGCCCTTTTCCAAGGAACGGTGATCAGCATCCCGTTCTGTCTCGAAGTCCACTTTACATCAACTGTATGACCAGATGATAAAGTACAGTCGGCAATCTTCTTCTCGCCAATATCAAGATCAGGGTAGATATTGAAAGCCTTGCAGAACGCTATCTCTGCGGCAGCCCCTCCTTTATCTATAAGATCCGCAGACTTGTCTCCGCGCCTTAAATCTTTGATACCACTCTCTCTTGAGGCTAAATGCCTAGCATTTCCTATGAAGGAAGCCAGTCTCTGCTCCGCCTCGTTGAGAGTAACAATCATCTATGCAAGAACGTCGTCTATTCGCGCAAGCAATGCCCTTGCTTGAGGGCTTCTGTTCGCCGCTATAAGCGGACGAGCAGCAAGTAATAGCCAGTTCATGTGAACAATCTCTTGGCTTGCTTGCGTGAGAAGACTTCGATCTCTCTCACTAATGTCCGGGCTTTCCGCTGCAAGGCGGATGTCGTCTACCGCTGCCATAATCTTTCATTGAGTACCTGTTGAGCCGAAACCTTCGCCCCCCCTGACTGTATCAGAAAGATTCTGCTCGGCAACTAGTACGAGTTCAGGGACGCGAACAACCATCAGTTGGGCGATTCGCATTCCTTTAGTGACGACAAAGTCTTCATGCCTATTGACATTGTGCAAGATAACGCCTATCTCGCCGCGATAGTCTGAGTCAATAAGACCGGGGCTATTAAGCACGGTTACCCCATGCTTCGCCGCAAGCCCCGATCTAGGAAGAATGAGACCGGCGTAACCTCGCGGGATCTCGACGAATGTTCCAGTCGGGACGATTTTCCATCGTCCCGGCTGAATGATGAATGGAGAGTCAGAAAGGATTTCTGCTACCAAATCGTACCCGGCTGCGCCGGATGTTCCCTGATGCGGCCTGTTCCCTACAAACTTTACATAGACATCGCTGTCAATCGTCATCCCTTGTTTTCCTAAGAGCGTTTTCCCTGACAATCTTTATCTCCTTCGGAGCGTCGAATCCGAAGTAGATGACCGGCTCTTCAGTCGATCCCCACATCACATGTTTGACGCTCAGAACTCTGACCGTTGTTTCATCCAGTTTAAGGGACGGGCTTTGTGGGGAGAACTGGACTAGCCTCCAGTCCTCCTTATCCCATACGTCCGCGTAAACTCTGGGCCGATCAAAACTATCGATTACCGAAGTAGCCTTGATGGCCCAGTCACACGAACCGACGAGATCATCTGGCCGAATATTCCGGCCAATGTAAACCACATCATTTAATCGTCGGTTCAGTACAAGCATTATTAGAACGGAAGCAGATCGTCGAAGTCGGGATCAGCCGCCGGGGCAGGCTTGCCACCCTTGGCTACCGGCTTACCTTCTGGCTTGAAAGGATCAGAGATCAAGCCTGAAAGTTTCGGGGCTTTCTCGTTGTCGCTCTGGTTTACCCACAGCGCAATAGAGATCTTCTCGCCAGCCTTGATGTTGCGATGTGCGGTGAGGTTTCCCTTGACGTACGGCTGCTTACCGCCACGCTCGTACTTGTCGTTACCCCAGAGGGCTACCTTGCCATTGTCGTTATACTGACTCATTCCAGAATCTCCACTTGATATGCAACGGTCGCCTTCTTTCGATAGGAGTCGAGAGTGCGACCTTTACTCTCCAACAACTCATTCAGGTTCAGTTCCTCAAACACAGACTTGTAGTCAACTGCACCCTTACGCTCAATCCGGGCGATCTTCACGATTCCATTCGTGCAAGACCCGTACTCGGTTCCGATCTTCTGCTTTAACTCGTCCAGTTCCTTGCGGAGCGGGGCAGAAGCCTCATCAAGTTTACCCAATTGCGCAGCGAGTTGCGCGACCCTGTGCATCGTATCGTTCGCCACGAACGCCATCTTCTTTTCTTCATCTAGGAATGGCTTGCACAGTTCTTCGTCGTTTATCACCCGCTGATAATCCTTGTGGAACGCCTCCAGTTTCGGGAGGGCGGATTCAATCCACTTAGGATCTCGCTCAATCCGCTCCATGTGAGCGTCATCGTCGCTGATCCAGCACACGAAGTCGCACCATTGAGTGCCTGTGACTTCCATAACGAGACGGCACTGCGCCTCGTAATACGGCTTGTCAGCGAGTGTGTATACACGCTTAGCGTAGAACGGAGTCTTGACCTCGATGCAGCCATCAAAGCCTACGAGACCGTCCGGTGATGCGCCGAGAAACGGGATCTCAGGGTGAGTGATGAACCCCACCTCATCGACCATGTACCCACGCTGAACCTCAAGGTAGCGGCGACCATAAGCCTCATGCTCCTGACCATGCCTTGTTGCGGCATTACCCTTGAACTCCCGCTCCGCACTCTTTGCCTCGCGAACCATCTCGCGCATTACGTCAGATGGGCTTTGATGAGGGTTCAAGCCTAGGATGGTTCCGACTCGCGACCCGGTGATTTTACCGACACGCTCTGCCAGCCACTCCGACGTGCCTTGCTTACTTGCCATTGAACTTCTCCGAGACGGCAGTCGCATGAGCGATCACCTGTTCCCTCCAATTTCCATCTAGTCCACGATTGGCCGCAGCCTTCAGGACGTTCTGCGTTCTCTTGCGAAGGTCGTCCTTGTCTGCCGCCTCAGAGAGGTAGGCGAGTGAAGAGTCAAGGGTGAAAGACGTTGAACTATCTTGCGTATCCTTTTTCTCTTCCTGCGCAGAAGGGGTTTGTACTGGCGCAGTCTCGCCTGTGAATATGTAATGACCCAATCCGAAAAAGGCGATGTTCTTAACGAGGCATCGCATCTTCGTATCGTTGATATCACGGGCATCGGCTTCTTTAACCGCGTTGTTGCGGTTGTCCATGACGGGGAGCCAGCATCGGCGCGTGATACCGGAGACGGTGAGAACACACCGCACTTCGCACGACCCGTCGGGGAAGTGCCAAACCTCTGAGCCGGTGGAGTTACGCTCAAAGTAAAAGTCTGAGTCAGGGTAGTTTTCCATCAACTTTGCCCAAGCCCAAGCCCAAGGCAGATAGGTAAGACCTACCTTCTTCTCGACGTAAGGTGTTACGTCAATCTTGCTGAGCGTTTCCCAGATCTCTCTGGATTTTTCTTGAAAGTTTATCGGCTTGAAATTAGCCGTCTGCTGACGAATGTCAGACGAAGATATAATAAATGAATCCATGTAGCCTCCATATGCTCCAATGAGCAGGTGTTCCAAGATTAGTGCAGAGAAAATTTGTTGTCAACACTTGATCTCCTCTTGACACGGATTGCGAGTCGAGCAAAAAATGGCGACTCACGATTGAGGATGGACTGAATGGAACAACGATACTTTGACGGAGTGTTTATCCCAAGCGGACTCTGGAAAGCCAGAGATCTGACTTGGATGGAGAAGATCCTTCTCGCGGAGATCCGCTCACGCCAGACTGGCGAGTGGTTCTCAATCAAGAACTCAGCACTGGCGGAAGCCCTTGGGGTTTCTGACGCCACCGTTTCCGGCTACCTCGCAAGACTTTCCTCAAAAGGATTCCTTTCCCTCAAGGGGGAGGGCGAGGCAAGGCAGATTAGCATTGCGAAGAACAGCAACATTCTTTGGTTCAGCCTTCAGAATCCTGAAGGCAACCTTCAAGATCCTGAAGGGGGGGTTCAGAATCTTGAAGGTAACAATTCTCTTTCGGATCAATCACTTAACCCTTTGGGGCTGCCCGAGACTTTACATAATATCGCCTTCCGGGAAACTAAAAAAGAAAGAACCAAAGAAAAAAGTATTACTAGTAATAGTACTAGTAATACTATGGATATATATAAGAGCAAGAACCGTGCCAACATTTCCCTTGAGGAGGTGGTGGCTGAGTACCATCGCTTGCTTCCCGCCTTACCGAAGTGTGTTGCGTTGACCGACAAGCGGCGAACCATGCTTCGAGCGAGGTGCAGAGAGACCATCGTTCTTGACGGGCGTACTCAAGATCCGAGTACCCTTGATTTCTGGCAGAAGTTCTTTCGATTCGTCGGCGACTCTGCGTTCCTGACTGGCAAGACTATGCCGTCAAATGGACGCAAGCGGTTCATTGCTGACATCGACTTCCTGCTTTCACCTCAAGGATTTGGCAGGATCATCGACGGAAAGTATCACCGTGAGTAACCTTTCGCCCACATCAACAGAACGCGCCTTCATCGCCTCGATGATGACGGAGACAAGTTTCCTTAGCGAAACGATACTGACCCCAGACGACTTCTCGATTTCGGCGCACAAGTATATCTTTGAGACTATGCAGTCTCTGCATAAAGTAGGCAAGGACGCATCGCTCATTGGTCTTCTTGATGCCATCCCCCGAACCTCCGAAGAACGCGATCTTGTTTGCGAGATCGTGGCTGATGCTTTTGCCCCTCTGAATTGGCAAATCTACGAGAAGACAATTCGAGAAGGTCGGCTGTTGCGTCAGATGTCAGAAGCAGCCGAGCAGATCATCCCGATATTGCAGACCAAGTCCTCGATAGAGGATAAGGTCGATGAGATTCAGCGGATGTTTTCTGTTGGGAATTCCAAGGAAAAGTCTACGCAGACAAGCAAAGAACTTGTTGTCGGACTCATCGAGTACATGGAAAGAGTTAATGGCTCGTCAGGCGGAATGCTTGGTGTTGCCACGGGCTTCAGGGATCTTGACGAGAGATTCCGTGGTCTGCGTCAGGGTGATCTTGTTGTCATTGCCGGTCGCCCCTCTATGGGCAAGACCACCTTCGCCCTGAACATCGGGCTGAATGCAGCAGTGGCTGGCAAGAAGGTCATGGTGTTCACGCTTGAGATGTCCTCTCAACAGGTCATGCAAAAACTTCTTGCTGCCCGTTGCCATATCCCGGTGAGCCGGGTCATCGATGGGTCTGCCTTCGATGTATATGGTCATCGCGTTCTTGAATCGCTTAACCAGATAGGCGAGGCAGACTTGCTGATCGACGAGACCCCGGCAATCAGCATCCAGCAACTTTCCTCCAAGGCGAGACGGGCGAGACCCGATCTTGTTGTAGTCGATTACATCGGACTTATGAGCGGCGGTGGCGGCAACAACCGGGTAGAGGAGATGGGAAGGATATCTAGCGGACTCAAGTCACTCGCCCGTGAACTTGGTATCCCTGTTATCGCCCTGTCTCAGTTGAACCGTGGCGTCGAGCATCGCGAGGAGAAGCGTCCCATGATGTCCGACCTAAGAGATTCAGGCTCTGTCGAGCAGGACGCCGACATCATCATGATGCTGTACCGTGAGGACTACTACGACCCCCTCAGCCCGGCTCAGGGATATGTTGAAGTCCTGACGAGAAAGCATAGAATGGGAGAGGTAGGAACTGACTTCCTCCTGTTCGCGCCCAACGAATCTAGGTTCGCCGACGCGCAGGAAAAGCCACAAAAAGTGTGGGAGCAGAAGACAAAGGAGGCGCGGCACATGCCGTTCTAGTATGGATCAGGAAAACTTCGCACAAAGAATTAGAGACCTGAAGCAGCAGATGATGGACGCTGAGATAGCGGTTGCTCAGGCTGAAGCTAATCTTAAAAAACTCTACGCGATGAAGAAGGTCGAGGCCGGTGCAATGGGTCTCAAGGCCGACAACGCGCAGCAAACTTACGCCGACGCAGACGATCAGATCTTCGCCGCCAGACTTGAGGTTGGTAGGCAGAAGGCTTTGCTTGCCGCAGTCAAGGTCGAGGCGAGGGCGAGGGATGTAGAGTTCGAGATGTGGCGTACAGAGCAAGCCAACGTCAGAAGAGAAAGAAGCCGATACGGCTAGGAGTATTTATGGGCTACACCAAACCAGTTCTTCGCAACAGGCTGAAGAACAAAATTATGTCAGAGGATGTTGCGGGAACGCTTGCCGGTCGGTGGTCTGCGCGCAAGGCGCAGTTACTCGCGAAGCGTTACGAGGATGCTGGCGGCGGATACTCTGGAGAGAAGTCTAAGTCTCAGAAGAGTTTGTCCAAGTGGTCTAATCAGAAATGGCGTACCAAAAGCGGCAAGCCTTCGAGCGAGACTGGCGAACGCTACCTTCCTGAGAAGGCGATCAAGTCCTTGTCGGACTCAGAGTACCGCCGAACCTCCGAAGCAAAGCGTGAGGGGAAGAGGAAGGGCAAGCAGTTCGTTAAGCAGCCCAAGGCGATTGCCAAGAAAGTTAGGAAGTACAGGAAGTGAAAGGGCGTAAGCCAACGAAGGCTGAGCATGAGTGGCTCGATGAGGTTTCGAGCCTTGGCTGTATAGTTTGCAGGATGCATCACGATGTCTGGTCGCCAGCGGAAGTCCATCACATGGAGGGCAAGACCAAACGTTATGCCCACTTTAAGATCATCCCCCTCTGCCCGACACATCACAGAGGAGGCATTGACACGGGTTTTGCAACTAGTCGTCACCCGTATAAGGCGGCGTTTGAAAAACGATATGGAACAGAAGAGGAACTAATGAATGAAGTCTGTAAGAGAATCGGGAAAGATTCAGGTTGGTGGGAATCACTACAAGAATCTCAAGATACAACCAACTAAGTACTGCATTGCGAACAGGATTCCGTTCGCCGACGGCAACGTCATCAAGTACATCACTCGCCACCCATACAAGGGGCGAGAGCAGGACGTCCTGAAAGGTATCCACTACTGCCTTCTCATTCTTGAGAACGAGTACAAGATCCCACCGAACATGGCATGGAGTATTCTGAATGGCAATAAACAGTCGAGCGAAGGGGGCGTCAGCCGAAAGAGAAGTAGCCGCTCTAATTCACGAAGAACTCGGGATAAGGCTTAATCGAAATCTTGAGCAGTATCGATCCGACGAACAGGGTGATCTGAACGGTCTCGCCGGGTGGACAGTCGAGGTCAAGCATTACGCTAAGGCCGGCGACTTCAAGCCAGAGTGGTGGAAGCAGGTGTCCGTTGCGGCTGACCGCAATAAGGAGATGCCAGCCCTGTTCTGGCGTGGCAACAGACAAGCATGGAGGGTGACGGTGCGGCTCTCGTCGATCAACAGCGACATCGCCTTTGATCTTTCGCAAGAGCCGGTAACGCTGTCGTTTAAAGCATGGGCAAGTCTCGTAAGAGAAAACCTACCAGCGTCATTCAGTACACACCTGACTTCCCAGTCCTCTACTGGGCTGACAGATGCGGTCAGCATCTCACTCACGAAGGGAGAATGAGTTGGCTCAACAAGAACGTGCCTGAGTTCTTGCGTGAGCAAACGCTTTCGCTGTCCTACTACACGCTATGGAAAACGATCTTCGATCTTGGCACTAAAGAGGAAAGGCGAAAGGCGATAGACGACATCCCTGATGAGATGTACAGACGGATGACTGAGAACTTCATCTTGCATTGGTGGCGAAAAAAAAATACCATCTAACACCGAAGGCGTCTTGCCTTCTAAGGAGACTACAATGGCTATGATGAAGAAAGGCAAGAAGCCGATGGCGAAGAAGGCTGAGAAGCCTGCCGCGAAAGCAATGGCTTCCAAGCCCATGCGTCCCGGCGTTGCCGTGAAGAAGGGCAAGTAATCGATCGATTACAGGGGGCGGGGGCGATTCCGCCCCCATCCTTTACTGGCTATCGTCCCACAGCACGATGCCGCCAAACCGCCTAGCCTCTCCCTCGATTCGACGTCGAGTCTCGAAGATGGAGTGATCCCCAGTCCAGAGATGCCACCACATCCGCCAAGACTTCTTGCGGATGACGTCTAGTATTCCGGGGTTAGCCTTTCTTTGTGCCGCCTCTATATCAGAAGAGGTATAAAGCGGCGTCACAACAGCCCATTCATCACTTGGTTTAAGCGTGGATAGGTATGTGTATTGCTTGCCATCGATCATGGTCTCAACCAGATAGGAAAGCGGCTTACCCGTGCTTACGTCTTGTTGGTTTTGCATTTCTAAACTTCTCCAGTTTTTTCCTCATTGGCAGGTAGTCCTGCTCCATCCCGTAGTATTCCATTAGTCTCAGGCATGCTTCCTTTAGGGACAACTCCTCCGCGTAGTCGAAGCAGTCCTTTAGTTCTTCCCTTAACAGCTCTTCTATTCCGTCTGGGCATATAGGGACAACCATGCGGCACAAAGTAGTCCCTCTTCCCGTATAAAAGGAAGTCAAGCGTTCCGTTTTTGCTTGCTTCTTGCGCATCACTAATCGCCCTCTTCAAAACAATAGTCCAATAAGTAATCAGAGCAAGGCTCTTCATCTCGTCTATGCCGATCTTTCTGTTCTGCATAGTCTTCTTGCATGAGTAGCAGATATTAGACTTGCTAGTTGCCTCGGAATTGCAGATGCAGCATCGAATCATGAAATGGCTTCTTCTTTGAACTTGCTCATGTCTCGATAGTAGTAGTCGCAAGATTCGTTCCAGTTGTAGAACGGCGCGACAGAGAAGTATGACTGCCATCCATCGCTAGGCTTGGCTGTGTACCTGTAGCAGGTGTCGCGGCGTGGGCATATCTTCCGAGACTCGCCGTTACGCAACTCCTCTCCTCTGCACATTGTTATGTCTGGCATTTCCATTACTCCTTGAACTCATCCTTAAACTTAAACCACTCGCAGATCTGAGTCATGACCGCCTGTTCGATAGCATCGATCATCTGCTCGTCATCTGGGGCGTCGTTGTGCTTGAAGGCGCGGTGGTAGCCAATCGCAGCCCCATCACGCACGGCCATTTGCAAGACTCGGTAAGTGTCGGGTTTCATTCCTCACCCCTCGCCCGAATCGCGGCGGCACATTATGACGCTCACTCCCAATGCTCCTCTGGCTTTGCGTTCTGTAAGAACGCTGCATCTGCTGCTGCTGAGTACGCCTCAGCCCTAGTCTCGAAAAGTCTAGCCCTCCTAGGAGAGTTAGTGAACCACCGTTCATATCCGAGCGATGAGTCAGTCTGCCCATTCCAGTAACGACGCTTCCCTAATCGAAGGACAAAACCTCTGGGTCTTTTCCTAAAGAGGTGTTCCCATCCCGCTCCTCTCGCTGACATTTGAATGCCTCCTACCAGTAGTGGACACCGCCACGCTTTGCCTTCCATTCGGGTGGCGGAACCCGTCTCCATTCGTAGTCCTTGAACTTTCTCATCCTTTTGAACAGCAAGATCAGATCTCTGATCATTTTGCACTCCTCCCTATACGCATCTTCAAGTGAGCCAATGCGCGGTTAGGCATGCGCCTCCACCGCTTGCTCTCTCGCTTAACCCTCCAACTCTTGACCGTGTCGTAACTCGTCATCGATAGGCGCATTACGTCATCGATCTTGAGTTGCATTGACTGCATGATCTGTTTGAGTTCCTCATTAGTGTCATGCGATCTATCCATCCACTCTTTGGTGGATGAGTTTCTGCTTTCAGGTCTAAGTGCAGAAACAATGCTTTCTTGGCTGCCTTGCATTGTTGTAACTACAGAAACTCTACATCTGCCGACGACTCGTCCACTTCTACCCACGCAGATACCTTGTGGAACTTGGACGGGTCTACCTTCGGGTCGTAGACAACCCGGCAAATAGTCTTGCCGCTTGAGTCCTTGACCCGCACCTCGTTGACGTACATCAACTTGTCTCGCCGAACAACGGAAACGACGGGCTGACGAAACTCAGCCCGTGCGTTCCGCTTGTCGCGGACTAGATGCGACATGTAAACGATCACTACCAGAGAACCTTTCTAGCCCAGTAGTTGGCAGAGAACTTGTCGTCCTTCGTCAACTTGCCGGACTTGTCACGGATGCCACCAGATCGTGCAAGGTAGTTCTTACGGCGGCTCTCGCTGCCATGCTTGGTGTAGTCACTCATCCCGCGCAGCCCGAAGCGAACGAGTTTTACTTCGTCGCCCTTCTTTGCGAGAACCATCTTCTTCTGCTTGGCTCCTGCGGGGGCATTGATCGGCTTGTTGAAACCGGGGAACGAGTGTCCCCGGTAAACAATCTTGCCGCCCTCACGCTTCACATCACTCGCCTTCACCGTTCGACCCTCCAATGGGTTATGCCGTTACAGATGCCGGGGTACATTGTACACCGGAAATTACTCAGCCTCATGCTTCTTTGCGACCCGCTTCACGGAACCCTCAAGGCTCTTCCGTTCCTCATCTGAAAGCCCAGAGTCAAGGAACCCACGAAGTGCCTTGATTGTATTGGGTGACAGGTTCTGTGCCGCCTGAGAGAGAGACATAAAGGACTCCTTCGGTAGGGCGTTGAGAAGAGGAAGCGCAACCTTGAGGGCGGCGTACAGGGACATTAGGAAACCTTCTTGAGCAGGTGAGTGATGACCTGAGTGGCGGTCGGGCGGAACCCGAGGGTTCCTTCCATGTTGTCCGCATACTTGCGGATCTTAAGAACCAGATCGCCTTCGATCTTGAGAGACTTGTATACACGCTTCTTCCCTTCGATAAGGGGCGGTCGTCCACGCTTTGCCATAACTACTCCGTTTAGATTTGTGTTGATAGATGCTTCCCCCGTGCGGCGGTAACTTTGCATCCGCTTCACGGCCACGGGGAACTGTCGTGTTGCCAACGCCCGTTAGGTTAGACGGCAGATTTCTCTGGGCATCATTGACTCATCTGCGTTGCCGCAGGGAGGTGTTGCCGAACCACCCGCACCTGTCACGGTGCTTCTTTATCGTCTGGGTCAGACTAGCCACTAACAATGGCGCGACCTAATGAATTACTGAATCGTTTTCCGGCGGCTCACCGCTCATAGTTACCAACCCCATTAACTCTTCTGGGTTTGCTATCAGCCGCTTCAGGCAGTTGAGCAACTGAATAGACTGGACGTAGTTGCCTTCGGCAACAAACCTCTGAGCATCCGTGATGACCATGACGGTCATCATGGCTAAAGCCTCCGCGACCCTTGGCCTACCGCCAGAGATCGCAACCCTCATAAACTCAGAGTTGGCTATGCCATTCGCCCACTCTTTCCAGTTGCACCCGAAAACCTCAAGTTCTGTCGGGGTTCTTTCTTTCAAGCATCACCTCTCGCTGCGTATACGTTCTTGGATACATCATCATTCCCGCAATACGGGCAGCGGGTCTCGTCTCCATTCTCGAAATGAGTTGCTTTACAAACCAAGCAAATCATTTCGAGACGCAACTGCTTCTCTATGACTATCTTGCTGAACGTATTTTCGTACTCATGTGCGATGACTCGGAAACTATTTCCGGGGCTGCCCACGGAAACCTCCTCGTCGAACCTTGCCTTGGCAGATTCAAAGTTTTGGAACAGCATCGGCGAACCATCGTCGCCGTTGATGCTAGACCATGCCTCGTCTGTTAGTCGTTTCTCCACGCTGAACAGTATCACCTCTCGATCCTCCAACCCTCGTAATAGTGGGGGTATAGTGGTCATTTATAAACGGGATAATCGGGAAGGGCAACTTTTGATCCATTAAAGATGAGGCAAACTGCCTCGCATCCCTTCGACTTTTGAACGTACCGACTACTTTACTCACTCCGGTTTCATCGGGGTAAATGACTTGCCATTTATTCAATTGCCCTCCTGTTCATGTCCGTTCCGTCTAGCCATACCTCGAAGTAGCCACTCCATGCGGAGTCGCTACCTCGCTCAGTCTTGAACTTATCTACCTTGGCGTACTCATGCCATTCTTTCCCGGTCATGCGCAGTTGCGTAGCCTTGTGGTAGTCGAACCCAAACAGTTTCTTTCGAGGCGGCAGCCTCATCATCTTTCTGTGCGACTCACTCATATTGGTTGTCGTTCCTCGTAACAATGAACGCCTCATCTACCCATGTCGCCTCTGCGCCATACGCAGTACGCAAGTTCTCGCAGTCCCTCTGCAAGTCCTCTATGAGGCGACTCGCAACGTCGCTATCAGGATCTTCGATGCCCTCGAAGTCCATCACAACAAGGATGCGTAGCATCTTGGTTGTGCCACTCATAGCCGCATACTCAGCACAGGAAGGACACTTCCTTTCAAGGCGGTGGTGAACAATGCCCCCGCTCCATTGCCCTCGTCATCCATGCTAGGCCATACCAGATTGCCGTTGTCCAATTCAAAGACAACGGAACGGTTGTACCACCCGAGGCGTTTCGCCTCGATCTCAGACAGGTATCTAGTGGCGACAATGCGCCGCCCAACTAATGTGTCCTGAGCGACTTTAGTCCAGTAACTTTCAGGATTTTCAATCTCGACAGTTTCACTTTCCATTCTCGTACCCCTTCATTTTGTCGCAGTAAACTGCGATGCCACGATCGTAACCACGGCGGTAATAGAAGCGACGTTCGCCTAGGTAGACGTTGTTATCGCAACCGTTGACGCGACCATCGTAGTAGCCGCGAATCATTGCCAGAAAGAAACCGAACAGGTCACGCATACACTCTCTCCGTTACCTCAATTGTTCGCATGGTTTCCTCTGGCGAAATCTTCGCCAGAATCTTTAGCCACGCCTCCTCATATGAGTTCGCATCGACCATCTCAACGCGAACGCTTTTCTCATGCTTGTATGTGACGTAGAACTTTTTAACGCTGATCATAAATTCCATCCCGTGCATTACGCACCACGGTGGCAACGTCGAGCCACTCGATATCGCTTTGCAGCGCATGAAGTGGGACGGATACATCGCATGAGTCGCCGTCAGAGGTTGTCCCAAGGACAAGCCCTCGACCACTCAGCGGGGTGAGTATCCAACTGGGCTTAAAGAATGGCGCGAGTTCGCCTTTTATAAGTCCTTCGTCATCGACGAAGATCGAGTGCCGCCCACCGGGGAATCCGACCACATCGAAATTCGTGCAGTCATTTCCAATGATCTTGGAAATGTTCCGCCAGTCACCGTCGTAATCAACTTCGTTGATCGACTTCGTAAACGGATCTATCAAGTACGCTTTCATTGTGTTTCAACTCCATCGCGCAACAAGTCATTAACAATGTGCTGCACAAGTGCAGCGTCTCCATTTCTGCCAAGCACCAAAAGGTGCTGCGTCAAAGCCTCTGCCATCGGCAAAGCCATACTCCATGCATCAAACCTTTGCTTGTAACGAAGCGCACGGAGTGCGGACTTCACCTCATCGGGGGTCATCCGACTGAGTAACTCTTTTACATGGGCATCCATACTCGCCTCCATTAAGCGAACGCAAGTTCGCCATCATCAGGGGTTGAATTGAACGGGGTTAGACCATCGGTCTCGAACAAGTCACGAATCCACTCGACTGCTTTAGCAGGATCATCGGCGACCAACTCCTCTGCGCCTTGCTCGTCGTCGTAGCAGTAGGCAAGGAGAGCAGAAGCCTTCCACGGCGCATCGAGTACCCATTGCTCCAGAGTGTCTCTGAGGTAGCAATTCTGGGCCGCTCGAATAATCGATCTCATCGAGTCCTTCGACTCACGCTTGACCGTAGCGTCTTTCTTTGCAGACGAGCCGGATACCGCGCCGTATCCCATGTCCCAGTCGTACTCTTGCCAGTAGTTGCCATGCGAATACTTGCTGTATCCGTAGGATTGACTAGCCGGGACACGAAAGCCGAATTTGCCGGGAGACCATGCGTAGGTATTGGATAACCACGCACCGTTGAACTCGACACCAGACTTGCGATTGATGATGACGGTCGAACCGTCGCCAGTCATAAAGCCGAACTTATTTGTGGAACCAATGAGGTCGCCGATAAACGCTTGCCATTCTGGGTCGTGAACAAGGTACTTGTTACCCTCGATGGCAGGTTGAATGACGTTGCGGATGAAATGCCAAGTGTCAGACTTGGCAGGGTTGTTGTCGTTGCCTGATGAAAGCACACCGTTGTGTGCCACCCACAACTCGTCGGTTACATAGTAGGGGTGGCAATTGTCGAGGTTGATGTCGCCGTGAGTCTGCATACGGGCATGCCAGATGCAGTCTCGACCCTCGGCATACTGCCGATAGAATTCGATGAACTCTGCGGAGTTCGACGGGACAATTTTCTGCACGACAACGATGCCGTTCTCGGCATACATGATGCCGAGTCCATCTTTGTTCTTGCTATACACATCGGCGAGGAACTCATCGGAAAAAGAAGTTTTAGCGGTCTGTTCTACGAGAAGGCACATAGTGATACTCCATTAGGCAGCGACACGGGACATTTCAGACTTGGCACGTTCTCCGAGGTATCGGAGAAACGTGGCGCACTCTTTCGCCATTTTCTTTTGAACGAAGTTCAGGAATCCGGCAGAGTTAAGCGCAGACAAACTCGATTCGGCGGGTCGAGTAAACTCGACCAGCGCATGGACAAATTCAGCGGCGGCGATCACAGCGTCGTACTTCAAGGAACCCTTGAAGATACGAAACTCGATAGTGCGTCGATTGGTGAGGTTGACTGCCTCATACCGCTCGACTGACATATGCGCTTGACCCAAACGCTTTTGCTGAATTTTGCAGTAGCCGTTGGCATATCGCCGGGCAATAGCCCGGACAAGCCACTCGTTACTTGGGTCGTTGATGAAACACACCATCTTTGCAATCTGCAAAGACGACATACCCTTACGGCTAACGTGAACGTGCAGTCCGCAAGTGGTTGTATTGTGTGACTTGAGGCCGTTTATGAGTCTCGAATTATTAAGGAAACCGAAGGTATCCTTAATCATGGGGAGCGACATGGGTTGGGTGATAATCTCGAAGCCGTTACTGAGTGAGCCGTCACGCTCGAAAAACACGCGCTTGCCCAAGTCACCGTCGTTGATATGTTCATGCAGATTGTTGACCGCTGACCTACGGTCAGCGTCTTCACACTCGACCTCTAACTCGACACCCATGAACCTACCGTAGGTAGCAGTCCACTTGTCCTCGATCGGCTCTTGCCGATCTTTGGAATCGTGGTAGTCGCCAAGTACAGGTGGCTCGTAATCAACGTGGACGTAAGTGTCGCGTTCGTCGCTCCAGATATAATCGTCGTTGCCGGAGATGAACGAAACCTCGTTGCCGTAGGCATCGATGCCGTAGCAAACGTCCTCCACCGATACATACTCTTCTTCTACATCCGTCCGGATGTAGTTTTCACGGCAGTATCGGCAAATAACGTCGCAATCGCGGACATTCGTCGAATCATCGACGTACTCTAACTCGCCGCAATCATCGCAGTTGATCAGGGAGTACCGCTCGATCAGCCACTCCAAAGCCTTGTCGTTGTCGTCTGACGAACTGGCTTCGTCGCTAAAGCGACGGATGTCTCTGATGCTAGGCTGGTTGCGGATGCTTGGGAACCGCAACATTGCCTCCGGCAATGAGTAGTCGGAAGCGTCATGGAGCGACCGGGCAGCCATCCTAATGGCTTCTTCAGCCCTGACCTCTTCGAGGTCGCTGTGATTGGTGAGCCGGACAATCCGGCACATCCAGTCGGCGATAACCGATGGCTCACAGCCATCGTCTAGCCGCATTTTCAATACCCGATGGAATCGGGCCGGGTCGGCAATCAAAGCCCTGCCGTAAGGCAAACGTGAAAATTCCATATGCACTCCGTAGTGTGTTGCGGAAAATCCATTCGACATCCAGTCTGGTTGACTGGCTTTTTCACCCTTTCACAAAAGACAAGGGTGAAAAAGTCAGAAAGCCACCTGTGTGACCTAGTGACGCAATCCATTACGCCACTAGGCCGCCGAACCGCCCCACAATCCTTGCGGGGTACTTTGTACACCGGAAAAACGAAACCGTCAATCGCCGATCAGCACCTCGCCCACTTGCCTTCGGCATCACGGGTAAATGCCGCCATCCACTTAACTGAGCGAGACGCAGCCTTAACGTGAGCCGGAGTCTTTGCCCATTTGGGCAAATAGGACTTGCTTGCAACGTAAGCCATGAAGTACCGCACCTCATCATCGCTTCTGCGATGAGACTGTAAAAACCAATCGGCGAGCCGGATACCGTCGATTCGCTCACGTCGAACCGCAGCCATTGAATGTGAAAGAGAATTGGCAAACTGCAAACCACGCTTTAATTGCACGTTCATGCTGAAATACTCCTAGTGTTCAATGTACACCGGCTAAACCCGGCAACCACAAGCCATTGGCTGCTAACCAATGGGGCTGTAAAGGGGGGAAGATCTAATGAAATTTTCCTCCCTCACAAAGCCTCGGGAGGAAAATTTCAGAAGATCAGGGGGATTCAAGAATCCTAAAGATCTTCTCTTTTGAAGAGCAATCTATATGCCATTAGAAGATGCAAATTCTAATGCCAACAGAGTTGGCATGAATTTGCTTTATCTTCTAATGGCATTAAGATTGCATTTGATGCGAACGTGACGCAAAATCCCAATCATGTACACCGAAAGACACGCTACGAAACGACGCCAGACAGCCCGTTGGGCTGTGTTTGCTTCAGCCTATGTCGAGACAGGGAACGCCACCCAATCGGCCATAAAGGCCGGATATAGCGAAAGGTCGGCTGCTCAGACCGGCTGCAAACTCCTCAAAGAGCCGAAAGTGCAGGAGTTTATAAACTCCTCCCGGCAAAAGTTGATCGACAAGTCGGAATTAAGCGCCGAATGGGTCATTCGGCGGCTAAAAGAGGAAGCGGCTAGTGCCGAAAACCCCTCGGCAAGGGTCAAAGCCCTTGACCTCCTCGCCAAACATCTCGGCATCTATGCTCCGGAACAGTCACAAGTGACTGTTAATGAAGGCTTTTTCGCCGACATCGGAACCGACGAGACATCCCACTAGGGGATGTCTTCCCTTCTAGGGAATAGCACGATCGAATTAGGAACAGGTGACCTATACCGCAACGCCATGACGCATCATTAGACGGGGGGGAGGGTGCTTCCTTGGCTGCCCAGACCCCCCGGCATGAGCCTCTCCACATTACCTCCTCCTCCCGGTATGGAAGGTCTACCGGATCTGACCCCCGTGTCCTCAAGTTAGCCGAGAAGCTGAAGCACGACTTTGCCCCGTACTCGCGCAAGTTGTTGCGTATTGTCAACAAGCAAGGAAAGATCGTTCCCCTCGCCCTGAATAAGGGTCAGATGCTGGTGCATGAGGAGATCGAGGCGCAGCGTAGGGAGACGGGTAAGGTTCGCGTATTGATCCTGAAGGCGCGTCAGTTAGGTATCTCGACCTATGTACAGGGGAGGTACTTCTGGCGGGTGACGGGTCAGCGGAACAGTTCGGCGTTTGTGCTATCTCACTTGGCGGAATCGACCTCCAGTATTTTCAGGATGGTCAGTTTCTTCTACGACAAGTTGCAGCATCCGTTCTTTAAGCCGCCCCTGAAGAGTCGCTCTCAGGGGTTTATTGCTTTTGCGGGGATTGAGTCTCAGTACCGGGTAGGTACGGCGCGGACGGGTCAGACGGGTCGTGGTCAGACCAACCAGTTTGTGCATGGGTCGGAGGTGGCTTACTACCCCGAGGGGACGGATATCTCGGCTGGTCTATTGCAGACGGTTGGCGATGAGGGGACGGAGGTGATTCTGGAGTCCACCGCCAACGGTATGTCGGGGTGGTTTTACGAAGCGTGTATGAAGGCTCTCCGAGGGGAGGGCGAGTACAAGTTGATTTTCGTTCCTTGGTTTCTCTTGCCGGAGTATGCGCGGAAAGCCCCCGGTGACTTTGAGAGGACTGAGGAGGAAGAAGGTTTAGCGGAAGAGTATGACCTTTCGGACGACCAGTTGTTCTGGCGTAGGGGGAAGGTTGCGGAGTTGGGGGATGATCTTTTCCGGCAGGAGTATCCGGCTACGCCGTTAGAGGCGTTCCTGACCACGGGCAGAACCTTCGTTGAACCGAAGTATTTGGATTCGGTTCAGGATGAGGTGTGGTCGCCGACGTTTGTTGGGGACGTTAGGGAAGGCGCTTTCATTCCCTGTGCCGGTGGCCCTCTTCGGGTTTGGTCTCCTCCGATGGAGGGGGAGCATTACTCGATTGGGGTAGACGTTGCTGAGGGGCTAGAGAACGGTGACTACAGTTGTGCGCAGGTAGTGGACTCGAATGGTCGTCAGGTAGCCTGCTGGCACGGTCACGTTGACCCTTGGGAATATGGTGACATCTTGAAATCCCTAGGGTACTATTATAAAAAGGCGTGGCTCTTGGTTGAGAGAAACAACCACGGGCTGACCACTCTGCGTAGATTACAGGATTTGGGGTATCCAAATCTATATGTCGAGCAGACGGTCGATCACGCTTATGGGGACAAGATGACCCGGAAGGCGGGGTGGCTTACGACGGGTAAGACCAAGCCGCTGATCATCGACAACCTCGCCGCCCTGATTCGTCAGGGAGAAGGGGGGATCGCTGATAAGGAGTTGCTGGAAGAGTTGCGGACGTACGTCATAGACGGGCGGGGCAAGACGAATGCTGCGCATGGATGCTTTGACGATAGAGTCATTGCATACGCGATTGCGCTTTTCGGATTGAACTCCATGCCGCGTCGTGAGCGAACGTGGACTACTAGACCAGAAATTGCTGATTCAGTTGCGGGTTACTAATGAGCAAAGAAGACAAATATCCTGAGCCGGGCGATCTCGTAGTCGAGAACGGCATGTCTTCGCCGACAGACGCGCAATCTGCGGTTTTCAATGATCTTGGTTCCCGGCTTCGCTCTCAGTTTGAAACTTGGAAAGATTCTCGCCAGCGTATAGAAGACGAATGGCTTGTTGATCTACGCCAGTTCCTTGGCATTTACGAGCCTGACATTTTGGCGCGGCTGCCGCCCGGACGATCGCGAGTGTTCGTCGGCCTGACCCGAACTAAGGTCATGGCTGCCTACTCCCGTATTGTCGATTTGCTCTTCCAACCGGGAGAGTATTTTTATTCGCTGAACCCTACGCCGATCCCCACGATCCCGGGCTTAGAAGCCAAGTTGATGGTCGAGGCGGCGAAGGAAATGAAGATGCTGACCGGGCTTGAGCCTTCACAGGCTCAGGACTTGATCCGCGAACGCACCGAAGAGATCAAGAAGTACATCAAGAAGGAAGCCGACGAACGTGCTGAGAAGATGACCGAGGTCATCCATGATCAGACGACCGAGGCCAACCTTGAGATGAAACTCAAAGAGACCATCATGGAGATGTGTATCTTTGGGACTGGCGCCATCAAGGCGGGAACGCTTCGTGTGGAGCGATCTGGTCATTGGCGGCACAACGGCGAACAGCATGTGCTGATTTACGAGGAGAGGGTTCTTCCTGAGATCGAGAGTGTCTCGGTCTTTGATTTGTACCCAGATCCGTTTGCGACCTCGATGGAAGATTCGACGGGAATCTACCGTCGTCACGTTCTTACCAAGTCGCAACTGGCGGAGTTGAAAGACTCGCCGGGTTTTGACGATCAAGCGATTGACTACATCCTGACGAACTTCCGCCACGGCAACCATCAAGAGTTGCAGCATGAGCGGGATCGTCGCAATCTGGGCAATGTAAACGAGTACTCGGAATCGAATCGATACGAGGTGCTTGAATTTTGGGGTGACATCGTCGGTTCAGATCTCCGCGATGCCGGTGTTGAGATAGAGGATTCTGATCTCAACTCCATCTTCTCGGCCAACGTTTGGCTCTGCTCAGACCGCGTATTGAAGGCGCAGATCAACCCAATTCCTGGGGCGGAGATTCCATACAAGTTGGCTCCGTACGAGAAGACCCCCCACCAGTTCTGGGGCGTAGGCGTACCGCGCCAGATGCGCGACAGCCAGACGACGATGAACGCGGCAACCCGCATCTTCATCGACAACATGGCGATCTCCTCCGGCCCACTTGTTGAAGTGAACACGGATCTGATTGCGGCTGGCGAAGACCCGACGCAGATCTACCCGTGGCGCATCTTCCTGCGTGAAGGCGGCGATGCTGCCATGCCGATGGTGCGTTTCTACCAGCCGGAGAGTAATGCGAATGCATTGTCTGGGGTGATCGAGTTGTTCCGTCGGTTCGCCGATGAGACCACCTCGCTCCCCTCTTATACCCACGGATCGACTTCTGGCGGCATGAACAAGACCGCAACCGGAATGTCGATGTTGATGGGTGCGGCCAGCATTTCGCTGAAGTCTGTCATCAAGAATATTGACGACTTCCTACTGGCGCCGATGGTTCGTGCGCTGTACGATTGGAACATGGCGTGGAACCCTGATGAGGACATCAAGGGTGACATGCGAATTATTGCGCGTGGCTCGACTGCTCTCATCCAGAAGGAAGTTCAGTCGCAGCGACTGCTGCAGTTTATGTCGTTGGTCGCGAACCCGGCTATAGGTCAGATGGTGAACTTTGAAGCACTCATCAAGGACATCGCCAAGTCTCTCGACATCGACGCAGACCGTATTCTCAAGGAAATGCCAGAGCAAGGAATGGGAGAAATGAATGGGGCTGAAGTTGAACAAGGATCAGGCGAGGGCGTTGCTGGAGTTGGCCAGCCACCCTCAGTGGATAGTCTTGTCCAGCCTGCTCCGCCAACGCCTCGCCCAATGCCACAAGGCTCTGGAAACAACGGACAACTACCGCTTTGAGCAAGGTAAGGTCGTTGAGTTAAGAGCATTACTTGAGTTAGAGGATTCGGCGAAAGCCGTACTGGAAGCAGCGAATCGGGGAACGATACACGCTGTTGAACTTTGATCCGATACGCCAATAGGCCCGGAGTGAGAAAAAATGGCAAGTAGGAATGATCCAGCAAAGCTGGAAGCTGAAGCGAACGCTCTGATTGAACAGTATCAGAAGGCGCGAGAGGAATCTTCAAAGGGGAAGCCCCAAGAGGACACACCTGAAGAGCCGCAGCCGGAAGACGTTCAGGAAGAGACTCCACCTGTCGAGCCGCAGGATACGGAGGCTGAGGTAAAGGCCAAGTCAGACGATGACACAGGTGCGTCGGAGTCTGATGAAAACTGGAAGGCGCAACTTGCCAAGGCGGAACACCGCTACAAAAACGCGCAGTCCAGAATGACGAAGGCGATCGAGGAAGCCAAGGCCGCTAAACAACTTAGCGATACCCTTGCTAATCGAGTAGCCCTGCTTGAACAAGAGTTGTCTCAGAAGTTAGAACAGCAAGGCCCAGATCCGGAAGTAGAAGCACTGGAACGCGACTACCCAGATATTGCGAAGCCGCTGTTGAAACAACTTCAGAAGTTACAAAACGAACTCAAGCAGACAGCGCAACTTCATCGGAAGTCAGAGGAAGAGAGAAGTTTGGAGGCGCACGTCGCGTCGGTTAAAGCGAAGCATCCTGATTTCGCTGATATCGCAAACGATGATGGCTTCCAAGAATGGCTCGACGGACAAACCGCAACTTGGAAACGGATTGCCAAAGCGGGGACGTCTGAGGAAGTTATCGAGCTTCTCGACCGATATAAGGGCGTTAAGAATTCAGCACCCAAGACGGACGTAACGTCTGAGGCAAAGAAATTGGCAGAGCCAAAATTGCCGAAGGCGCGAAATCCAAACGTGAGCGGAAAACGGTTTTGGACTCGCAATGAGATCAATTCTTTGAGTCGCCGAGACTTCGAGCGGTTTGAAGGAGAGATCGACAAGGCTTGGGCTGAGGGCCGTGTCCGCTAGGGTAAAAATTTATCTTAGAGGTATTTTGAAATGGCTATGAACTTTACGGTCGCCAATGGCGGCTGGGTTGCGAACGGTGCCGCTGGCTTCGTCCCTGATATCTTCTCGAAGAAGTTGCAGGCGAAGTTCTACGCGGCGTCTGTTCTTGAGCAGGTGACGAACAACGATTACGAGGGTGAGATCTCTGGTCAGGGTTCGAAGGTTGTGATCCGTACGGTTCCGGCGATCACCGTCGCGAACTACACCGGCACGATCTCGTATCAGGACGTGACGACCTCGACCATCGAGTTGCTCGTTGACAAGGCCAAGTCGTACGCCTTCAAGGTGGACGATGTGCTGAAGGCCGAAAGCGACATCTCGTTCTGGGATGAGGCTGCTCGTGACGCTTCTGAGCAGATGCGCATTGCTGTCGAGACGGACGTTCTCGGCAACATTGTGTCTGGCGTTCAGGCTGGAAACGTGGTGGATGTTGGCACCACGCCGACCGCGTCGAACATCCTCGACCCGATCCTTGAGGCTGCTCGTATCCTCGACGAAGACAACATTCCGGATAGCGACCGCTTCCTCGTTGTCTCGCCGAAGGTGATCGAACTTCTCAAGAAGTCCGATCTGAAGTTCGCGTACCTCACTGGTGACTCGGCTTCGCCGCTCCGCAACGGCAAGGTTGGCATGATCGACCGCTTCACGGTCTATCAGTCGAACCTCCTCGCCGCTGGTTCGGGCGGTGACTCTGGCAAGCGCCTCTGCTTGGCTGGTCACAAGAAGTTCGCGTGCTTCGCTTCGCAGTTCACCAACACTGAGACGGTTCGCCTTGAGTCGTCCTTCGGTGACGGTGTGCGCGGCCTGAAGGTCTACGGCTACAAGGTTGTTCACCCGACCTGCGGCGTGGCTCTCAAGCTGAACGGCATGTAATTGGAGAGGGGAGGGTATGGGAAACCATACTCTCCCCGACCCTTTGGATGGATATGAATAAGGACGAACTTTACGAGTACGCCAAAGCAAACTTTGGTGTGACTCTTGATAGGCGAAAGAAACTTCAAGACTTGCAGGTCGAGGTTAATTCACTCGGCGCACCCCCGACAAAAATCGAGGACATGCCAAGCCTGCCGATCAAGAAGTTGAAAAACAAACGTACCGGCGTGATCTGGGACTGGAACCCTGTGTACGCTGACAACCCTGACTTAGAACCGTATTACGAAGGTTAAAACATGGCTACGGTAAAAGTGGTTGACATCATAGACCGTGCGCAGATCATCCTTCAGGATACGACTGGCACTCGCTGGGCGAAGCAGGAACTTCTGAAGTTCTTCAACGACGCGCAGCGCGAAGTCGTTCTTGTTCGTCCTGATGCGAAGACTGTCAACACGTCATTCGATTGTGTGGCTGGATCTAAACAGACCCTACCCTCCGCTGCTTTGCGATTGCTCGATGTTGTTCGCAACGTCGGCGGCAAGGCGATTCGGCAGATTGATCGCCGAATCATGGACGATCAGCTTCCCGATTGGCATAACACGCCAACTGCGGGAACTGTTCTGATCGAACACTACATCTACAACCCGCTCGATCCGAAGACGTTTTATCTCTATCCGAAGCCGACTAACACCGCTCAGATTGAGATCGTCTACAGTTCCGCTCCGAATACGATCACTTCGACTGGCGGCCCGAACGATCTTGCGGACATCTCGACTACGACCATCGACATCGATGACATCTACGCGAACGCGATCCTCGATTACCTGCTCTACCGGGCGTACTCGAAGGACTCTGAATACGCGGGTAATGTTGCCCGTGCGCAGGCTCATCTGCAGGCTTTCCAAAACGCCCTCGGTATCAAGACGCAGTCGGACTCTGCTTCGACCCCGCGTCCTCGTATCCCGCCGGGTAGCGGAGCCGCAGCGTGAAATACACCGACTTGGCAAATAGGGTTCTTTTAGAGGTTCCCGGTTGCCCGGTGTTTTCTATTGCCCAGTGCATTAAGGACGCGGCAATCGAGTTCTGCATCAAGACTGACGTTTGGATTCAGCCGCTTGAGGATTCGATCCTCCCTGCAAATACGAATGAGATCGATCTTAGTCCGCCTACGGGTTCTGAGATCAATCACGTTCTTGGACTGTACCGGAATCGCGGGACTTCGTCCTCGCCGAGTTACGAGAAGTTGTCTCCGGTCACGCCGGTAGACATCATCATGAAATCTGGGCGTGGGCCTGCGCGTTGCTACACGATGAACGACAGTGACACGATCACCGTTGCTCCGACGCCGGAGGTGAGCGAGACGCTTTACGTTCTCTATTCCCTCAAGCCGTCGCAGAGTAGCACATCGATACCTGACTTCATTGCCAATGAAAACTCGGAGACCCTGATCAAGGGTGCGTTGTACAGGCTCCAGATCCAGCCGGAAAAGGTTTGGTCTGACCCGAACAGGGCGAACATCAACAAGAGCCTTTTCGACAAAGCCCTTGGTCTTGCGATCCGCAAGTCCAAGCATGGTTATGCGGGTGGCCCGTTGACCGTCGCACCTAGGGAGTTTGTATGAGTTACAGCGCAACTATCCCTCTGGTCGAGGGCGATACGCTTCCAGTCCTCTATGTATATCTTAAAGATAGCAATCAGGCTGCTACCGGGCAGATCCTCGATGAGAGCGATCCCGCTACTTGGCAGCCGATAGACCTGACTGGATCTACCGTTCGTTTCAAAATCCGAGAAGTTGGATCTACGGCCATTAAGTCCACGCTGACCGGAACGGTCACGGACGCCATCAATGGTCGAGTTGCCTTTCAATGGACTCCTGAGTCGTTGAACGCTGCCGGTGTTTATGAGGCTGAGATTGAAATGGAGACCTCCGGCGGGGGTGTTCAGACTGTCTACGACCTTATTAAACTTCGCGTTCGATCTGACTTCTAATGATTCGTGTCGTCCTCGATCTCCCAAAACCTGTACAGGCTGCGCAGTTCCAGAAACTGCGTACTGAGCCGCTACATGCGTATGCGAGGGCTGTAACCCAGTACGTCGATCTAAAGGACGTACTCGAATACGCAGAACTTCGTGGGCCGCTGACCTACGTCAACGCTTATGCGTTGTCGCAGTACATTAACCTCAAGGCTGCCAACGTCGAGATTGATCCGACTCCGGTTGACCGCTGGGTCAACGATACTCAGGTCGTCGCGGATCAGGTTCTTCTGGTATTCGACAAGGGGCTGTCAGATAGCCTGACCCAACTCGACGAGATCATTCTCAGTAATGAGAAGGTTCTCGACGACTTCGCTTTCCCGTTCGACTTTTACAAGCACGACACGGGCAAGGTTCTTGCCGATCTAGTAGCCCCCGCCACGGAAGAGGTTTCGTTTGGCGTATCCAAGGGGTTTTCAGACCTTCAAGGGCTTGCTGATGCGGTATCGAAAGGCTTTGAGACCCCGCAGGCAGACTCCTTCTCGATGGCCGACTCGTCAAGGATTGGCATCGGCAAGGGGCTGGACGATGAAGTCCCGACGCTTGAAGAGATCATCTTCGACATCGGATTCAATCTGGCTGATTCGCAATCTGCGGCAGACCATGCGCAGGTTGATACTACAAAGGGTTTTGCCGAGTCTGTATTATTAGGCGACTTTATCTACTCGTTTTTCTCTACACAGAGAAGCGAGTCGGTTGCAGCGTCAGACGAGGCTTCAGTACTGGTTGCGTACTCTCGTCTACCTGAAGAGACGGAGTATGTGATCGACGAGTTCTTGCTTGTGTTCGGTAAGAATCCGAGCGAGATGATGACCGCAGCAGACTCCGGCTTTTTAAGGATGACGGATTACGCCGACATCACTTACTTTGCCGAGGACTATGTTGGTTCTTCTCAATACTTCTAAAGAGGCTATTTGAATGAAAGCGAATGAAGACATAAAAGTGAGCGGTCGTCTTCAGATCCGTGTTTTCGATGAAAACGGAACCCTGAAGGATGAACGCGATTTCAACAACCTCGTCGTGACGGCTGGCAAGGGCTTCATTGCCTCGCGCATGGTAGGCACGGCGTCCCCTGTTATGAGCCACATGGCAATTGGGTCTAACTCGATCTCGCCTGTCGTCGGTGATACCGCCCTCGGCGGCGAACTGGGTCGCGCATCTTTGACTAGCGGAACGGCGACCGGTGCTGTTGCAACCTACGTTGCGACCTTCAATGCCGGAATTGGCAGTGGCGCGGTGACCGAAGCCGGAATCCTAAACTCCGGCACCGGCGGCACGATGCTTTGCCGCACGGTGTTCCCTATTGTGAACAAGGGTGCATCGGACACGATGACGGTGACTTGGACGATAACGATCTCCTAATAGGGGAAAGGCATGTCGAATCTCACGACCCGCGCAGGGAAAGGCAGTCCGCTCACTAATAATGAGTTGGACGCTAACTTCACCAATCTCAATTCAGACAAGGTTGAGATTGGTGGAGATCTTTCCGGCACATCATCCGCTCCGAACGTAGCGAAGATCCAAGGCCGTGCGGTTTCAGCGGACGCCCCTGCTGTTGGAGAGAAGCTCGTTTGGAACGGCGCTGCATGGGAGCCTTCGGCAGATCCTGTTCCGGATCACGGAAACCTTTCTGGTCTTGGAGATGATGACCACGCGCAGTACCTGCACGTTTCTGAAGTTCGCAGCCCGTCATCTGCGGTAAAGAACAGTTTCCTTCCTACTCAGGCAGGACAGAGCGGAAAGTACCTCACCACTGACGGCAGCAGTCCGTCTTGGGGTGCTATCCCGTCTGGATCTTTGAGCTTCACCGGCGATGTAACCGGAAGCGGAACTACTGGCTCCTCGACAACGCTTACGCTTTCTAATAGCGGGGCGACTGCGGGAACCTATAGCAAGGTGACTGTTGACGCGAAAGGTCGCGTCACTACCGGCGCACTAATAAGTAACGCAGACGTTACCACCGCACTTGGATTTACGCCGGAAAACTCCGGCAATAAAGGCGTCGCCAATGGCTACGCATCGCTCGACGGATCTGGAAAGGTTCCGTCTACCCAACTTCCGTCTTATGTAGACGATGTTCTTGAGTATGCAAATCTTGCAGCACTTCCGGGAACCGGCGAGTCAGGAAAGATCTACATTACAATCGACACAGCAAAAACTTATCGCTGGTCTGGATCTGCATATGTTGAGATCTCTGCATCACCCGGAAGCACGGATGCAGTTCCTGAAGGCAGCACTAACCTTTACTTCACAAATTCTCGCGCAAGAGGCGCGATCACAGCGACTGGTTCGCTGAGTTACAACAACTCGACTGGAGTTCTGAGTTACACCCAGCCGACGAACGTCTCGACGTTTACCAACGATTCGGGATACATCACAAGTTCTGCGTCAATTAGCGGTAGCGCAGACAGCGTCCGATGGTTTGGCAGAATTTCTGGCGAGACAGGACGCAGCACACACTCGAGCGGTGTCTACAACTACAGCACGTTCACCGCCGCAAACAATGGCGGCAACCCGCCGACGACATACGCCGAGGTTCTGGCTTGGGGCGGCGGCAGCGCGGGGACTATTCAAATCGCAGGCGATTGGATAAGCACGACCTCGACTCCGCTATACGTCAGAAGCCTTCGCGATTGTTGCCAAAACTGGTCGTCATGGACGCAGATCCTCACCAGCACAACGTACAACAGCTACTCGCCAACGCTGACGGGAACTGGTGCTTCCGGCACTTGGGGGATCAACATCACGGGCAACGCGGCGACAGCGACGTCGGCGACTGACAGCACGAAGCTACCGTTGAGCGGCGGTCTGCTCACGGGGTCTGTCGGTCACGTTCGCGGCACACACCGATATTTTGAAAGAAGCAGCGGCGTCAATGTTGGCGCGATGGGGTGGCACACCGACGACTATTTCTACGTCGCCGGACACCCATCCTTCGGGCCGGGCGCAGGAAACTCCGTTCGTATCTACGGGTTCGGCAACGATCTGCTGCTAGGAAATCAGACACACGGCGACGTTCTACGGATTACCGGCGGCACAGTTACGATTGTGCCTAACCAAAGCTGGAACGCCGGTAACGGCGGATTAAATATCGGTGGCACCGGTGATGCGCGGCTTCAAGTGCGTCACATTTGGGGTAAGGACAGCGTTTCAGCAGGTGTTGATCATCTGTGGTTGAACTACGCAAACGACGGAAAGCACGTTCAAGTCGGTAACTCCGGCGGTGGCAACAATCTGTACGTCGCCGGGAACATCTACACAAACGGATACTTTGGCGGGAATCTAGTTCTCAACGCTGGCAACTACACCAGCTTCAACGGCACGCTCCGCGCATTAGGCGACCAGAGCGGTATGAACTTCAATACATCTAGCTTCAACTCGATGTATTACGCCTATATTGAAAATAGCGCCAACAAGCCAACAAGTTATTCTTACCCCTACGGAACGATCCTCACGTTTGATCCCGGCATTGGTAATGGGGGTCGCGCACAATTCTATATAAGCCACGCTGGTAACGATTTGACTTTTCGCGGAGGATGGAACAATAACGACTCATGGCAAACATGGAACCGCGTCCTTACAAACCAGAACTACACCTCCTACAGCCCCTCGCTCACCGGCAGCGGCGCAAGCGGAACGTG
>Ga0194130_10001117_pt1 | contig 45173 bp, 40 predicted proteins | sample TA2KigsurfametaG_FD_160084 | JGI IMG/M metagenome (GOLD analysis project Ga0194130, IMG submission 160084) | Freshwater microbial communities from Lake Tanganyika, Tanzania - TA2015050 Kigoma 12 surface | ecosystem: Environmental > Aquatic > Freshwater > Lake | place: Tanzania: Lake Tanganyika...
GAGAGTTTTTCGACGGCGGGCATACGGCAGAGTGACTGCCAGCATCGCCACACCGACGATGATGACCACAACACCCTGCAGAACCTGATTGTCGAAAGTGTTGAACGACACAATCGCGACAGAGGCCGTAATGATGATTCCGGCGCTCACCAACATGTCGAGCAACAGCATTCTGGCGCCGTAAGAAAACATGGCAGCAGCACCGATAATCGCGATTGCCGCTGCCCAGCCACCTTCATGCATACCAACCCACCCCAAAGTGGAGCCGATGAGAAATGCTGAACCTGCAACTCGCGGTGCGAGTGAGAAATGGACACCGGTGAACGACACCAAGATGAGAACCATGGCACCAGCCATCATCGGTAATGCATCGTTCGGTTCACGAAGGTCAAGCAACGCGCCCACCATTCCGGCCACCACGAGTGCCGACGGGATGATGGTGAGTGATCCGGCAAAATCGGTGTGTCGCGCTCGCCAAGAACCAAACACGAAGAAGACAGATCCGATGGCAATTCCTGTCCACTCACTTTCAGTCCACAGATAGGTGACGAGAACGCCAGTGGCAAAAGCTGCCGATAACTCAGACGCCAACTCGCACACTTCACCAAAGCGACGACGGATTTCCGCACCTTTCTCTGCCCACCATGCGACGCCGGCAAACGCAGCGGCAACCACGTAGAGAAAACTCGAAATCGAAATTTCTGACGCATTTTCAAGGACGGCGATGAACAGACGAACCACACCCACGGCGATGATCACGCCGGCCAAGTAGTACAAAGCCTCTTGGATACTGAAAGACCAACGTGGTGCCCCAGAGATGTCATCTGCCTGTTCTTGAGTGAGATGACCAGCGGCGATGTGTTCATCCAGAAGCTGTTGAAGTGTTTTTTGTGTCGTCATTTCGAATACCAACTCACTACCGGTTCCAACGCCGCATCAAGTACCGGTCCCAAGAACTTGGCGTAGGCGCTGGTGATGTGGTTGTCATCACGGTAAACGAGAATATTGCCCACTACAACAGGACAGATGTTGGCAGTGCAGAACCAATCCTTGGTCCGAAGCAACGGCACCGAGTTCTTCACAGAAAGGTCCTCCCGCACTTCAGCTATGTCAGCCCGCAGTGCCGCACTGGGAATGGGGTTGCACACGTCTATGTCTTTCGGACTTGCCGACAGACATGTCGGTACGTCTCGTGCAGGAAACGGAGTGTCGGCGAAAAGAATCGGCGTGATGCCGAGTCCCTTCAAAATGTCGATTGTGCCCTGCAGCCCAATGCGCCAATCACGCTGCCAAATGGGGATCTTTGTCTCTTTCGACAACAACCGATCGAACTGCGCCACAAGCACAACTTTCACTTTGTCGTCGACCATCTTCTTGTACACGTTCTCACGCCACGCATCACATTCGGTGTAGTGGCGACCAAGCACCTTGCTCCACACTTCGATGTCTGCTGGAGGACAGCCGCGCTTGGTATACGTGATGAGTTTCCATTTCCTCTTGATGGCTACTTTCTCGAGCCCTGGAAACCACTGTGCAGCGTGTGAGTCGCCATAGAGACCCACTGAAGTGGTGCCGTTCGGGTCACCAAAGATGCAGTTCTTCTGCTGCACTGATGAGAACGATGTATGACAGTCGTCTTGGTATACGGCCGCAAAGTCCAAGAGTGCGTCGCCAAGGCTTGGCGTGAGGTTGGCTGGCAACACATTGCTCTTCGTGGCATCAACTATCGCCTGCAGCGGTCCCTGATACGGAGGAAGCGTTGGTGCTACCGGGATCGTGGTCGTGGGAACCCCTGAAGTTGTCGACGTTGCAAGAGTCGAAGTTGTCGTTGAGTCCAACGTTGGCGCAGCCACATCTTCGCCGCCGGAAAACGTCCGTGGATTGTTGCGAACAAGCGCTCCGGCTGCTCCGCTGATGAGAATCGTTGCCAACGCCAACGACAACGCACGACGACCTTCAAGCGAATGGTTGCGATGAACCGGCCGTTCGATGAGCACGTGTCCGAGTTCGGTGAAACCCAGAGCAATGACCAGGCACATCACCTGTTGGGTTCCCGTCAGCTCATTACCCAACATTGCAGGGGCAATGATCAGCACTGGCCAGTGCCACAGGTACGCCGAGTACGAACGCGACCCGAGCCACTGCACCGGTGCTGCGCGCAGAATCAGGTTTGGTGCGAAGCGATGCGAGTCGCCACCTTGCAGTGCGAGCATTGTTCCCACCACCGGAACCAACACCCACGGCCCTGGGAAACGCGTCTGTTCAGAAAAATTCGTTGCGCTAGCGATGATGAGGGCGATGCCCGCCCATGATGTGAATGATGCAAGCAGAGGTGAGCGATGCAGTCGTGCAAGTGGCACTGTGGCGCACAACGCGCCCAGTGCCAACTCGAACGCTCGAGTATGAGGTGCGAAGAATGCCCAGGGCTGCGCACGTTCCATGGTGATCATGCAGGCAACAAACGAGGACGCCGCGACGACAATCGACAACAAACTCACCCGACGACGCACTGAGCCACGCACACCAAGACAAACGACCAGTACCAACACTGGCCACACCACGTAGAACTGCTCTTCAACTGCGAGCGACCAATAGTGCTGAAGTGGCGATGGCGGCAACGTCGACTGCAAGTAGTCCGCCCCTCTGTTCGCAAACAAGAAATTGGACGAAAACGATGCTGTGCCGATGGCATCAGAACCCAGCTCACGCAATCGCAGCGGCTCAATCCACATATAAGAGGTCACGAGTGTCGCAACCACCACGAGAGCCGACATCGGCAAGATGCGGCGGACGCGCCGTGAATAGAACAACGAGAATGAAATACGACCTGTCTGCTCGCGTTCATTCACCAGCAGTCCGGTGATGAGAAAACCTGACAACACGAAGAACACGTCGACTCCGACATACCCGCCGCCAAAGCCCGGCACATGCGCGTGATACAGCAACACCATCGCCACTGCGAGGGCTCGCAACCCTTCGATGTCAGAGCGGCGACGTGTGCTAGTCGACGACACGTCGTCGACGCGTCGAGAGGTCATCGGTTAAATCGCTCTTCCGTCATCGTCACTCTGGCTTCAACACCAGTTGGGTCTCCGCTGTACTGAGCGATGTCGAACACCCACTCGCCCGGCTCCAACCACCAGTCATGGGTCTTTACATCTCGCACGGCGAGTGTCCGTACCGGCACGTCAATGTCGATAGTTGTTGTGTCGCCAGCAGCAACAACACAGCGAGCGAAACCCACCAACTTGCGTTGTGCTCGCTCGACAACTCCACCAGGTAACGATGCGTACACCTGAACGACCGACGCACCAGCGATTGCACCGGTGTTCGACACCTGTGCACAAATCGAAATGTTGTCGCCCTCACGTTGCACCCGCGCGTCATGCACGGAATAAGTGGTGTATGACAAGCCAAAACCGAAGGGGAACGAAGCTGCATTGCCATCTCGGTCGAGCTTCCATTGTCCGTGCCAATAGTCGTATGTGATCTCACGCGCGGTCGCATCGAAAAACGGCAGATGGTCTTCAGACTTTGGCACGACAAAGGGCAAGCGACCGGAAGGGTTCACCACTCCGAGTAACACGTCTGCCAACGCGTATCCACCCTCCATGCCGCTATACCAACTCATGAGAATCGCCGGCACATCGTGTCGCCACTCCTCCATCACAACTGCAGAGCCCGCAACAATCACGACAATTGTCCGTGGTTGATGCTCTGCGACGGCACGAATAAGTGCGACATCATCGTCGCGCAGACGAAGTGATGTGCGATCACCACCGACGGCAAAGGTGACATCGCGTGACTTCTCACGCATCACATCGGGAAGTTCATGATCGACCTCAGCGATGTATGCCGCGTATGCAGTCTCCAACTCAGGTTGTGGATCCTTGGGGAACAGTTTTGCGAGGTCCTGACTGTCCTCGAACGTGCCAATGAATTCGCCTTCATCTTCTTTCGTGTACCCGACAACCACCACAGCAACATCGGCGCCTTCTGCAAGACGCGCTGCATACGAAACATCAGATCCGTCAGCATGCAGCACATCGACGTTTGGCAATGCTCCTCGAATTCCAGCAAGTGGTGTCACCACCTGCGGCGCCATCACGTCACTGCTTCCACCGTCGCCAAGGTTGCGCATATCGCTCAATCGACCGACAACAGCGACAGACTCCAATGCCGACGCAATTAGCGGAAGCACAGCCACGCCATTGACCGCACTGTTCTGCAACAACACCATTGACTTCTGGGCCGCCTCACGAGCCAACTCGCGATGGGCATCACTCACCAGCACTGATGCATCGCTGATGGGTCGATCACCGATGTTGAAACGCAACATCGTCGCCAGTGTGCGCTCGACTGCTGCATCGATGACCTCCATCGATAACTCGCCACTTTCGAGAGCTACCACGATGGGCGCGTGGCGAATCATGCGATATGGCATTTCGACATCGAGTCCGTTGCGCACACTCTTGACTCCGTCACGCAGTCCGAAAATCCAGTCAGAGATCACAAAACCATCGAATCCCCATTGCTCACGAAGAATGTCGGTGAGTAATTCTGCGTTCTCGCCGCACCACGAACCATTTACCGAGTTGTATGCACTCATCACACATGCAATGCCTTCATCGACGATGTGCTTGAAATGAGGTAGGTAGATCTCGTGAAGCGTGCGTTCATCGCACGTCACGTCGACACTGAATCGAGCGTTTTCCATGCTGTTCAATGCGAAGTGCTTCACTGTCGCCATCACATGCCGTTGCGCACCACTTGCGAGTGCTGCGCCCATCACCCCCATGTGATGTGGGTCTTCTCCATACACCTCTTGGGCGCGCCCCCATGCTGGGTGGCGCAAGATGTTCACGCATACGCCGCCGTATAAATCTGCACCTACCGCGCGCAATTCGACGCCGATGGCGTCACCGATACGTTCCTCTAACTCAACATCGAAACTCGCACCTCGTGCCATAGTCACGGGGAATGCAGTCGCTGGGCCAACCACCACACCCCGTGGGCCGTCGCTGAAATGAAAGCCAGGAATGCCGAGGCGCTCGACTCGACATGCACGGAACGGACGACGGTGATAACCACCACGAGACATGTCCGCAAGTCCGCCTGCCACCGGCGCTCCTCCATCGAGACAATGCAGGCGCTCCTCCACCGTCATCTGGGCAATGAGACCGCGTGCCTCCTCATGATGATCGGCTCCCTCACGAACTCGCGAAAGGGCTTGCATGTATGCGCTATCGGCAGTCGCCATCACATGAGAACCCTACTGACCTGTGCTCATAGGCTCTGCCCATGGCCGTGGCGTATGCATTCGACAGATTCCTCAAGTACCAAGAGATGACCGAGTGGTTGCAGAACATCGCATCCGAACACCCCAACCTCGTGTCGATGTCGTCTTATGGCACGTCGCATGAAGGTCGCACCCTCTGGTTGGTGACCATCACTGATTCATCCACTGGTGCGGCCGAACACAAACCCGCGCACTGGGTGGACGCGAACATTCATGCTGTCGAAGTCACTGGTGGCGTTGCAGCGCTTCACCTCATTCATCACTTGGTCGATGGTTATGCATCAGGTGACACTGACGTTGTCGAAGCGCTTCGCACCCGCACCTTCTATGTCGCACCACGTGTGAACCCCGACGGCGTCGAAGCCGCGCTCGGCGACAAGCCTCACTTCGTGCGCTCGAGCATGCGCCCGTGGCCATGGACAGACGGGCACCGTTGGCCAGGCCTGTTGACGTATGAAGACATCGATGGTGATGGACGTGTTCTCACCATGCGCCTGCGCGATGAACATGGTGCCTGGGTGGAACACCCGTCTGATGCGCGCGTCATGATTCCGGTTGAACACGCTGATGCACCGCGTGGTGCGCAGCGTTATCGACTGTTGAGCGAAGGGTCACTTGCTGACTACGACGGTTTCACCATTCCGCAACCACGCAACCCGCGCGGCCTCGACATGAACCGCAACTTTCCGGCAGGTTGGGACACCAGCACAACTGGCGCAGGCGACCATCCGTTGTCCGAACCCGAGATTGATGCGTTGGTGCGTGCCATCACTGCTCGTCCGAACATTTGCGGATACAACGCGTATCACACCTCAGGCGGGATCTTGCTTCGACCATCGAGCACCAAATCAGACTCATCGCTTCCGCCGGAAGATTTGTGGGTGTACAACGAAATCGGTCGCGCATGCACAGAGTTGTCGACGTATCCGGTGTATTCGGTGTACGAAAGTTTCACGTGGGACAAATCACATGTCATGAGCGGCGCTGCCGACGACTGGGTGTACGACCATCTTGGTCTTGTCGGATGGACAACCGAGTTCTGGGACGCCATCGCTGCAGCCACCAACGAACGCTCATCGACTCACATTTGGTATGTGGGGCCGACAGTTGAGCAAGAACTTGCAGTCGCTAAGTGGAGCGATACTCATGCACCCGGTTCGTATGTGCCGTGGTACTCCTTCAATCACCCACAACTGGGCAACATTGAGTTGGGCGGCACGGATGCATTCCGCATCTGGACCAATGCACCGACATCGAAACTTCGTGACGAAGTGGCCCCGCACTCGCGCTTTGCCGTGCACCAGGCGCTGAGAAGCCCGAGGCTCGAAGTACTTCTCGTAGACGCTCAACACTTGGGCGATGACAACTGGCTCGTTCGTGTCGGCGTGGCGAACACTGGCTGGTTGCCCACGTACATCACCACTCGTGCAAACAAGAACAACTTGGTATTACCGCTAACCGTCGAGATCAGTGGTGCAACTCCGGTTGGTGATTCTGCTCGAAAGAAGTTGGGGCAGTTAGAAGGACGTGTCGCATTGCGCATGAACGGTGGTGCGATGAGCGATGGCACGGGTGATCGTGCATTGGCTACGTGGACAGTAAAGGCAACGCATGGCACAGTCGTCGAAGTTGTCGCACAACATCCACGCGCTGGTCGAGCGACTGCGAGCATCACGCTGTCATGAGAGCAACCATGATGCTCGCCGACTACGCATCGGTATCCGACGGCAAGTTGACGCTGGTGGGTGGCGGATGGTGTGTGGTTGGGCCAGGGCCCGCACCATGTGGCATCGGCATCATGTTCGAAGTTCCGTGGAGCCACACTGATACCGAGCACAACTTCATGTTGAATCTCATCGACGCCGATGGGCACGCAGTCACTGGTCCCGATGGCAACAACATCGGATTCCACGGCTCGTTCACCGTCAGTCGTCCCGGTGGTGAACACCCTGAGGGCGCCGATATCAATGTGCCGTTTGCCGTGAACTTCGCGCCGATACCGCTGCCTGAGAGCCGCACGTTCGAGTGGCGACTCTTTGTTGATGGCGAGACAACCGATGCGTGGCGCGCCACGTTCTGGACTCGCTCATCGCGCTGACCCGTCGACTTTTACATCAACCACGCTGTCTCACGACAGTTGTCCACAAGCACAACTGGTATCCACCATCTCGGCAACCGCAGTTGGCACCATTGTTCTCGATGTTCGGTCTGGTTGACACCGTGAAACAGTCACTTGCGCGATTGTCAGATGTGCTCACGTGGCAACCGGTGTCACTGAAAGGTCTCGACATTGCATGGGTTGGCATGCAAGTTCCTGCCATCGACTCAGCTGGTCGGCCGTGGGTGTGGGAAGTGGTGACACCCGATCAGTTCGCGCAAACGCCGTTGTTGCACGACGACCCAATGGTTCTTCCGGTGCAACAAGACACTGTCGTCGTGACCGTGAATCACGCCGATCACTCTGGTCCGATAGTTCGTATGCAAGTTCCTGTCACGCGAGTGCCTGAGCATGTGGCTGTCGATCGACGCGCGCTTCCACAAGGCGCATGGACTTTCGGGCTCGAGACGGGGTGGACCACTCAAGCGCTCGGCACCGCAGCGCAGTGTTGGATCGATCGCGAAGTGGGTTGCAACGCGCGACTGAATATGGACGAACCGACCCTCGAAAGCCAAGATTCCTACCAATTGAGCCCTTCCATCAATATCGAAGCCTCAGCATTCGACCGACTGCTTACACTCGCCCCTGATGAGGCTGCTGTCGTGTCGTCTGCGCTCTGCGCCATTCATGAGGCGCTCGAGCCGTACCGCTGACCTACTGACCCGCCGTCGCTTCGCCGGCACCGTCGACGACATTGGTGATCCTCGATGATCACCACCTACGCCATCTCACTCACGGCCGATGAGTGCACCGATACTGATCGCATTCGTCTTGTCGATTTGGTGAGTGATTGGTTGGTTGACGAATACCCACCAGAAGAACGACCTCCTGGAACGTTTGTGCGTACTCGTGAAGGTGCCGATGACCCCGTGTTTCGCGTGTCAATCAGTGCGAACACTCCGAGTGCATCTCACTCCACCGCCACTGACATCACCGTGGTGATGAACACTGCAAGCCTCACTTTCGACATTCGCAGTGTGACCTTGCCGATGAGCCAACGCATCACGAAGATGAGCGCCACTCCGGTGCCACCGAATTTGGTGCAACTTGTACAACGTGTTCTGCGCGCAATTCCCGTGTACGACGCAAACCGCCGTGTCACCGCAGACACAGAGATCATCCGCGACACACTTGGTGGTCAAAGCGTCGGTGCGATGTTGGTGAGTGCGCCCGGGCGCAACTTGCCGGTGCTCATCGAAGTACGCGACTACGAGCGAAACACTCCGGCGTTGTTCGCCAAAGGTGCTGGTCCGTTATCTGGTTTAGTGCATTCATTTTGTCTCGACTCTGCCGATGCAGTGCGAGGCTTCATCGATATCACCGGTGAGTCACTCACATCACCCGGTTCTATTTATGTCTATTGGGCCGGGCCACGAGATGTGATGACACTCTCATTACGCGAAATGCCACCTGCATCACGTGTTCCTGAAGGCAAACACTTGGTTCAAGAAGTGTTGAAGACTGCTGCGTTGTCACTCGCACCACCGCGTGTTCCACCTCCGCCGGTTGACAATTACTTCGATGACGAAGAGATAGACGAGGGCGAAACTTTCGAAGATGGCGACGAACTAGAAGTGGCGTACGAGTCTGCGGTGCGTCGCATCAGCGAACTTGAAGGTGCAGTTGCAAGCGCCGACCGCATGATTGCCGAGCAACGATCTCAGCTTGAACAAAAAGGTCAAGTTGTCGACGAGTTGGTGTTGCGCAATGTCACGCTCGAAACAATGGCTGGGTCGATGGCAGGTTCGATGGCCTCAGGCACTGCCGTTGCCACCATGAAAGAAGCCCTGCGTATCGCCCAAGAGAAATGCACGTGCCTGTACTTCCATCCGCGTGCAATCGAATCGGGTGAAGAGCTTGAAGGGCCAGAACCGATCGCGGTGCTTCAAGACTTGGCGCGCTTGAACGATGTTGCTCGAGCGTGGATGAGCGGCGACTTGAATCGCACGTCATTCCAACTCGCCTGCCGCAACGTCGGCCTTGACTATGCACCCACCATCTCCGATACAGCGCGTCAGAAGTACGAGGAGGACTACCTCATCACGCTCGACGGCCGAACCGTACGAGCCGAGGCGCACCTTCGCCGAGGTCGCAAAATGCACTTGTTCCGTATCCATATCTATTTGGATGACGAGCGCCAACGAGTGGTGGTGGCGTACATCGGTAAGCACCTTCGCGGCAAGCGTGACAACTAGTCCACCGCCTACATTGGCGACATGACATCTCCGGTCTTCGCCCTCTCCGACAAGTACATCGAACAAAGCGCCGCCCTCGACCCAGGAACCGCGACGTACTTGGGTATTCCAGGGTACGACCACCTCATGACCGACTTCAGTCCCACTGGACATGCTGCGCGCGAAGCTCTCTCACGTACGACACTCGCCCAACTCGACTCATTGGCCACCGACTCAGACGATGACCGTTTGGCCTCCGGCGTACTGCGTGAAGGCCTACAAGCCGACATCATGGCGTTCGATGCAGGTGACCACCTGTCATCCATTCGCATCATCGCCGGCGATGTCGATGCAGCGCGCTCGATCTTTGACCTCATGCCCACTGACACAGCGGCCGACTGGGAAGTCATCGCCAAGCGTATGGCGAATGTTCCGGGAGCATTCGCAGGAATGCGCGAGTCATGGTCACTTGGAATGGAGCGCGGCATCACCGCATCGCTGCGCCAGGTGAAAGGCCAAGCAGAACAACTGTCTGCGTGGGCCGGCACACCGAGTGAGCCAGGGTTCTTCACCACTTTTGCAGAGTCTGCGTCGTCTGTTGCTGGTGCGCCGATGGATGCATTGCGTGCAGCCGCTGCTGATGCAAGTCGTGCGATGGCGGAGACTGCCGACTTCTTGATAAAGCAGTACGCACCGCATGCACGAACTGAAGATGGCTGTGGTCGTGATGCACACGAGGTTGCCCGTCGCCGATTTCTCGGAATGCAGATATCTGCAGAAGATGCATACGAGTGGGGCTGGGAAGAAACCATGCGACTCGATGCTGAAATCAAGAAAATCGCTCAGCAGATTGTGCCTGATGCGTCAGTGAACGAAGTGCGCCACCTGCTCGACACTGACCCCAATCGTGCAGTGCACGGGGAAGAGAACTTACGCGCGTGGTTGCAAGAGCTGATGGACGAAGCAATGGATTTCTTGCTGTCGAACGGACACTTCGACCTTGACCCGCGAGTACGCACTGTTGAAGCGATGATCTCGCCACCTGGTGGCGCCGCTGCCATGTATTACACCGGGCCGAGCGAAGATCTCTCTCGCCCTGGTCGCACGTGGTACCCCGCAAACGGACGCAGTGTGTTCCCCCGTTGGGGCGAGCCCACAACCGCGTATCACGAGGGCGTTCCTGGCCATCACCTTCAAATCGCAGTCGCAACGGTGAATCGTGATCGTTTGTCGCGTTACCAACGCAACACGTTCGTGTCAGGTCATGGCGAGGGTTGGGCGTTGTACGCCGAACGCCTCATGGATGAATTCGGCTTTCTTGACAACCCCGAATATCGACTGGGCTATCTGTACGCGCAAGTGTTCCGCGCAGCGCGCGTGGTCGTTGATTGTGGTGTGCACTGCGGCCTTCCTATTCCGAAGCATTCGTCATGGCACGCAGGCGAAGCGTGGACGCCAGACCTGATATTTGAGTTCATGAACGCTCGCTCATCAAGCGATGAAGAATTCAACTGGAGTGAAGTCAACCGTTATCTCGGCTGGCCAGCACAGGCAATTTCTTACAAGTTGGGTGAACGTGAGTGGCTGGCTCTGCGTGACGAAGCAAGAGCGAAACACGGTGCGTCATTCAATTTGCGTGACTGGCATGCATTCGGTCTCAACCTTGGCAACTTGGGTCTCGACTTGTTGAAGAGCGAGATGCGTCGCTTCTGATCACATGACTCGTCGCCGCAAAGTTCTGTTGTCCATCGCCGCCGTTGCGGTGGTGTTCGGTATTGCCGTCAGCACATCGGTTGTGTCGTATGTGTTGGCAAACCCAGGCGTTGCTGTGCAACAAAACGTTGCACAGTGGGCACGCAACAACAATTTGGGTGCCGTTGTCAACGTTCTCGAAGTGTGGCTGCGGTCTGACCCGCCCTCTACCGAGGTGGCGACTGAGCTGGGTCTTGCAACCGATGACACCACAAATATCGACGACACAGACATTGACGACGCAGCAACAACCCCGACAACAGTCGAAACGACAACAACCAACTCACTCCCAACCTCAAGTACCGCCGAGACAACAACGACCACCACCAACCCTGCCGACGTAGTTGCGAACACCACAGCAACTGGTTCACAAGGTGACATCGACACCGGCGTTCCGGCCCCTGTCGCCACCACGACAACAATTCCTGAAGACCCAGCACTTCCCTACGCCGGCCCACAAGACATCACGCCCGTTCTCGCAGCACCATTACGTGGCGAAGGAAAATGGACTGCGATAGCCAAGTTGCAAGGAAGCCCAGTGGTGTGGGCCACCTCTTTACGCCCCTCGCGCAAGTACGGCTCAGTCGTGGCGAGCGTCGCTGTCATTGATCAGTCGCGTGTGCGCGCTGCGTTGTACAACGGCAATGAACTTCCTGGTGGCGGCCCGTGGAAGAACGGCAACAAAGTGCAAGCTCGCGCCGTGTCTGCCCTCGTGGCCAGCTTCAACGGTGGCTTTCGATGGGAACACACCGATGGTGGCTACATGGCTGAAGGAAAAATCGTTCGACCGCTGAAAAAAGGCCTCGCCACACTCGCCATCTCGCCTGAGGGTCAAGTGGCAATTGGTGTGTACGGACGCGACTTCACTAACGACGGCACATGGCGGGCGATGCGCCAAAACCTGCCATCGGTTGTGTTGAAGGGCAAGAACGTTGTGCGCGACGCGGGCAGCGTGAACTGGGGCGAAGACTTCCACGACAAGGTTTTCACTCTTCGAAGCGGAGCCTGCATACGTGAAGACGGCAAGTTGATGCACGTGACAGTTGGTGATGCCGACATTCACTTACTGGCCGACACACTCGTATATGTGGGCTGCGAGACCGCGATGCAACTTGACATCACCGGCCAGTTCCCTCAGTTCGTCACCTATACCTCGCCTGGCAAAGACGACCGAGACGGCAAGGTGCTCGACAAACGCATGTCGAATGCCAACCGCACGTTGAAGGGCTGGATGCGCGAATTCTTCGCGTTCTTCAACCCAGAGCGACTTCCTGACGGCGTCGTTGACTGACACTTTCGCATCAATCGAGATGAAAAGATGGTTCACATGAACAACAAGGACATTCAGCCGAAACCAGAAAGCAAATTGTCACCAGCTGGTGTCGGAGCAATCATCACCGTGGTGTTCTTGTTGCTCATGATCATCGCCAACACCAAGCGCACGGAAGTGAACTTCATCGTCTACAAGGCCACCGACATTCCTGTGTGGTGGCTGATGGTCGTCGTGGTGGCGCTCACTCTCATCGTTGAACGCCTCGTGGGTATTGCTTGGCGACGCAGCAAGCGCAAAAAAGACGACTGACGCGTACTACGCCTTGGCGTAGGTCGACGTTCGACGCGGCATGTCGCTATCGACGAGCGTCACACGACCTTGCCGGTGCAATTGAATGAGATGACTCCACACGCTACGCCGCGCCGGCTTGTGAAGCTTCTTGTCAACGTCGGCATACATCACTGACACCATGTCGCGAATGGTCTTCGGGCCGGTCACTAGCTGGTCGAGAATCTGTTGCTCACGTTCTCGACGATGTTGCGCATACGCAGCCAAAAACGGTGCTGGGTTGGTGATGGGCCCACCGTGTGTGGGATACAACGTTGCGTCACCACGATCAGCAACTTTTTGCAGTGAGTGCATGTATTCACCCATGTCACCATCTGGTGGTGACACCACCGTGGTGCTCCAACCCATGATGTGGTCTCCAGTGAACAGTGCTCGCTCTTCTGGCAACGCAACACACAAGTGGTTCGACGTATGCCCGGGTGTGGCCACTGCAACAAGAGAGAATTCACCAGTTGAGAGAAATACCTCTCCATCCACCACAGTGACATCGGGCTGGAATTCGGTGTCGATGGTTTCGCGCGGTTCATCTGAGTGCGCATCAGCGCCGTCTGCGTCGTCTTCGTCTTCGTCATCATCTTCTTCGATGTCATCGGCATCGAACACCACATCGGCATGTGGCCCGAGTGCGTATGTAGGTGCACCAGTCGACTCTTTGAGCCACTGGGCAAGTGGCGAGTGATCCGCGTGGCAGTGGGTGACGACAATGCCGACAACATTGCACCCCTCAAGTGCTCGCTGCAGCGCTTCACGGTGACTGTCGAGACGCGGACCCGGGTCGATCACCACAACGTCATGAGTGCCAATGATGTACGTGCCCGTGCCGCGATATGTGAACTTTGATGGGTTCTCGGCAATGACTCGGCGGATGAGCGGCGATATCTGTTGTGCAGTTGCGTATGGGGCATCATCGATGCGAGGAACAAATGGAATTGACGTCATGTTTGACCTCACGCACCAACTGTGTTGCCAAAGCACACTGCGCGCAACTGGCCCACTTGCTTGCCGTGACCAAGTGCAATTTCATGCACTGACTCAGGAACCTGCGACACGTCGATACCGAGTTGCGCAAGCGCTGCCAACAACACAGTTGGCTCACCTCGGCCACCACCATCAGACACTTTCAAAGCCACTGCACGTCCGTCTGGCAACGCAGCTGCATACACAGCTTCTGCACCATCTTTTGCGAACAGACCTTTCACCGACGACACGATGGCGGTGACATGGCGACCACGACCTCCGACCATGTACGGGTGTTGTGACATTGCGGTGTACACCTGAGTGCCAGCGTCACCGGCATCACCGACAGCAATTGACCGGAACATTCGCGCAAGTCCGCGCAACGTCACCACATGTGCCGGTGCACCACAGCCATCAACTCCGATTGCCGCTGCGGCCTCGCCTGCGACAGTCGGCACCGCATCGGTGATGGCTTGTTGCAGTGGGTGGCTCTCATTGAGATAGCCCTCGAGTGGCCAACCATTTACCTTGCACGTTGCCAACATTCCCGCGTGCTTGCCACTGCAATTCATCTGCAACGGCGTCTTTGCAACCCCGTCGCGAATGGCCTGATACTGCGACTCGACATCTAGGGGGTGACCGGCAGTGTTCCCCAGCGCAGACTCGTCGAGCCCTGCCGACGCGAGAATTGCACGCACCCCCTCAAGGTGCACTTTTTCGCCGTTGTGACTGGCACATACCAAGGCCAACAACTCTGGTGGCAACACAAGACCAGCGCGCACCATTGCCAATGCTTGCAACGGCTTTGTTGAGCTACGGGGGTAGATGGTGACGCCAGCATCGCCGACAGTGAATGCATCGCTGCCATCACTGTTCAAGCCGACGACAGCACCAAAATGCACGCTCTCATCAACACCACTTCGTGACATCACTGCAAGAGGCGCGAACTGTTCTGGTCGCACGCCCACCGTCATTGATGTTTGCGTTTCCGTGTGCGCTTGCGTTGCGGTTTGTCTATTTCGCGAATGTTCGTGAGGGTGTCGTCAATGACGTTGTAACGCTGACCCCAACTGCTGGCCAGCGCTTGTGCCATAGCGGCAGCCGGCAAAGCGAGAATTGCACCGATGGGCCCGAGCAACGCTCCACCTGCAATCGCACCTCCGAACGCAAAGGCCGGATGAATCTCCATGGTGCGTGCCGTCACACGCGGCGCAAACAAGTAGTTCTCGACCTGTTGATACACCACGATGAAGCCGACACTGATGAGAGCTTTCAAAGGTGAGTCGAGGAAGGCAAGAAGAATTGGCAACACACCAGCGAGGTATGTGCCAATGACCGGCAGGAATTGCGACACAAGTCCGACCCACAACGCCATGGCAACTGGTGCAGGAATACCGATTGCTTGAAAAGCGATCCAATGAAAGAACGCGGACAACGATGCCAGCAACGCACGCGAATACAGATACCCACCGGTCTTGGTGATTGCAAGATCCCATGTGTCGAGAACTCGGCGCTGTCTGTCTGGTTCGAGACGGCTACAGATGGAACGCCGCAATCGTGGACCATCGGCAACCAAGTAATAGGTGAACAACACGATGGACAAAATCTGAAGCAATACTCCGAGCGCCTGCAACGTCACCGAGAACACTCGGTCTTGTTGACTGTCAATAAATTTCTGCACTGGGCCATTGGGGTCGGTGATGCGATCGTTCACCGCTTGCGGGTCGATGTTCGTGTTGAACGCGTCATTGATGAACTTCACCGTGTCGTTCACATACTGTTCGCTGTTTGTTGCCAAGTCTGCGAGCTGTGTGCCGACGACTGTTCCCACAATTCCGATGAAGGCCAAGACGCCGAGAATGATCGCAAGAATGATGGACGATGTCGCCCGTCGACGTCCCCACCCTCGACGACTGAGAGCATTGACGCCAGGTTCAATGGCGAAGGCCAGGAACAAGCTGACAAGCAACAGAATGAGCAATTGGCTCAGTCGATTGAACGAATACCGAACCACCAACATTCCCAAGTACCCGAGCCAAAAAAGCACCACCGCCCGTGGTACCCAGCGAGGCATGTGACGTGTGTCGGGCGAAGAGCCAGCGGGGGTGTCACTCACGGAGCAAAGCGTACTGGTGCGAGAAATACATACCGGTGCGCTATGCACGCGCCTGAAATCACTGTCACGATGGGAGCGTGAACTTCGAAGCACTGCGCCGACTTCCTCAGGTGGAGTCCGTTCGGCAATCGCTTGCCGGGGCGCTTCGCGACAGGGTTATCGGGCCGAACGCCGATGAAAAGGCAGCGCACATCATGGATGCACCGGGCGAGCGTTGGTTCGCCCCCGACCGCCCTATTCATCGTGTTCACGCCGATGCATCGATGTTCATTGGTGGCATGCGCGCCTTATTGGTGCAGTCACTACATCCACGCGCCATGGCTGGCGTGGCGCAACACAGTGACTATCGAAACGATCCATGGGGACGCTTACAGCGCACCGCCGATTTTTTGGCAGCGACATCATTTGGGCCTGCGGAAGTTGCTCAACAAGCTGTTGATCGTGTTCGCGCCGTGCACACTCGTGTTGTAGGCACCACAAGCACAGGTGAGGAATACAGTGCGAACGACCCACACCTACTTCGTTGGGTGCACATTGCTGAAGTCGACAGCTTTCTTGCGGCACATCAAGTGTTTGGCGCGAACCCGCTCGACCAAGAAGGTCGTGACGCGTACGTCAGTGACATGGCCGTAATTGCGCGCAAGTTGGGTGTGCCAGCACCACCAGAGTCTGAACAAGCACTTCATGATCACTTGCGTGAATATCGCCCAGAGTTGCGCAGCACACGTGAGTCACGTGATGCCGCTCGCTACTTGCTCATCACTCCGCCACTTCCGGCAGCACAGCGAGTTCCCTATGCCCTCATTGCTGCCGGCGCAGTGTCACTACTGCCAGTGTGGACGCGAATCATGTTGCGATTGCCGTGGATGCCACTCACGGAACGTTTTGCGTATCGTCCAGTTGGTCAGGTGGTGACGGGCGCAATTCGCTGGGTCACCGAACTCGACTCGCCCGCTTCACGAGCGCACTGAGATCTCCACGCGTTCCCACATGAACGCTGTCAAGGCCCAACCATTTCGCCATCAACGACAACTCATCGGCCAACTCTGACGCCACCACCTTCTTGTCGACTTCGCGCTCTGCAAATGCTCCATTGACCATCAGCCGGCTGGTGTGCCGATCAGCTTTCAGGTCGATACGCGCAACGAGTCGATCGTGCAAGAGAAACGGCAACACGTAGTACCCGTACACGCGCTTTGGTGCTGGGGTGTAGATCTCGATGCGGTAGTTGAAATCAAACAACCGCTCAATACGCGGACGAAACCAACACAACGAATCAAACGGCGATAGCAATGCCCTACCGCTCACAGTTCGCGGTGCTCGCGCAGCGGGGTGAACATAAGCCGGTTCACGCCAACCCTCGACGCGCACTTGCTCCAACTCACCTGTCTTGACCAAGTGGGCAAGGTGAGGTGCAGCTGCGGTTACCCGTTGGCGGAAGTAATCAGCAAGATCTTTTGCCGTACCGACACCCAACGACCGTGCTGCAAGCAACAACAGTTCGCGACGCGCCTCAGTTGCACTAGGTGTCGGAGACTGGAGTGCATGAGATGGCATATGGCGCTCGGGAAGGTCGTACACGCGGGCGAAATCTTTCTCGCGTCTCGTTGCCGTCAACTGTCCGGTCCAGAACAAGTACTCGAGTGCAGCCTTTCCTTCATCCCAGTCCCACCATGAGCCTTTGGGCCCCGTATGTGTCTTCACGTCACCTGCGACAAGTGGCCCTTCATCGCGGACTTTCTTCAACACGTTGCGCACGAAATGTGGTTTGGTCTTCTGCAATTCATGCAGCCCCGACCACATGGCCCCCTTCTTGGCCTCGTTCATCTTCCAACGAAACAAACGATGATGTTCCACCGGTACATGTGCTGCTTCGTGAGCCCAGTACTCGAACAGTTCACCATCGGCAGTTGCATCAGGAATGAGCGTGCGCGGATGATCACCCAACCGGGCAAAGAGTGGAAGCTCTTGACTGCGCACCAACACGTTGACCGAATCGATTTGAATGACACCGATGGTGTCGAACACTTTGCGTAGATGCCGTCGGTCTATGCGTCCGGTGGGGCGTGATGTGTGGAGTCCTTGTGCGGCCAGCGCCATGCGGCGCGCGGCTGCGGCACTGACTTCGCGAGTCAATCGGCGACAGTGATGGTGACGCTGTTGATGACCACGTCGGTCAACGGGCGATCACTGCGGTCGGTTTCAACCTTCTGCATCGCATCAATGACTTCGAGACCCTTCACCACTTGACCGAACAACGCGTAGTGCGGCGGAAGTTGCACGCCACTTTGTCCGCTGATGAGGAAGAACTGTGATCCGTTGGTGTTCGGTCCGGCATTTGCCATTGCAATCGAACCGATTTGATACTGACCGGGCTTTGGCAGCTCATCTTCAAAGCGATACCCGGGACCACCGCGACCAGTACCGGTGGGGTCGCCACCCTGACACATGAAGCCGTTGATGATGCGATGGAAAATGATGCCGTCGTAGTACTTGTAACCAGCGAGGAACACAAAGTTGTTGACAGTCTTCGGTGCCTTCACCGCATCGAGTGCAATGACCAATGTTCCCATTGAGGTTTCCATTGTGGCGGTGTACCGCTTGCTGGGGTCGATGCCCATTTCGGGAACATCGGAGAACTTCTGCGTCTGTTGCGTGGAACCATCGAGTGCGGGGAAAGGAAAAGGCATGCCCGTCACGCTACAAGCGGAATGATGCGCATCGGACGGCGTAGCTCGCCTACCCTTGCAATGTGTCGATGAACGAGAACCAGCACGAAACCGCCATCAACTTGATTGCCATCGAACAAGACCTTGCCGATGTGGAAATTGCCCTGTCGCGTCTTGAAGCAGGCACGTACTGGACATGCGAAGTGACGGGCAATGACATTCCCGATTCGGTCCTTGAGCAGCGGCCCACGTCTCGCGTGGCGAACCTGCCTCGCTGACTTTTTCAACTGGTCGCGCTGAAGCGCAACGGATCACTTCTCGCGCAGCTTCGCCAACAAGCGCAGAATTTCGAGATACAGCCACACCAGTGTGACCAACAAGCTAAGTGCACAGAACCACTCCATGTAAGCGGGCATCTTGTTCTTTTCGGCCCAATCGATCATGTCGAAGTCGAGCGCCAAGTTGAATGCCGCCAGACCGGCGACAAACACGCTGAACAAAATGCCAAAACCCGATGCGCTGCTGATGAATGACGGCGTGGCACCGAACATGCTGAACACCAACGACACCAAATAGAACACCGCAACGCCGACGGTGAGGCCCATGACAGTGCGGCGGAAGCGGTTGGTGACCTTGATGATTCCGGTGCGATACATGAACAGCATTCCGAAGAACACTGCAGCGGTAACACCGACTGCCTGCAACACGATGCCGCTGTATTCAGCGTCGTAGGCGCGACTGATTGCACCGAGTACGACACCTTCAGCAATTGCATACACAGGCGCAAGGAAGCGTGAGAGCGCTGGCTTGAAGGTTGCGACGAGCATCGATACGAGACCGACGATGAAACCACCAAGCACCCAGCCAACTGGGAAGTTCAGAGTCGTCGTTGCTTCGCCTGTAGCTGTTGTCGAACTGATGACATCTACCTGCGTCCACGTAATTGCTGCTGACGCAACGAGCAACAACAGCAACATGATGGATGCGCTTGCGGTACCCGACGCGGTCATGACACCTCCGTGCCATGTGGTGACTGGACCATCAGAAACCGGTGGTGCCCACGTACCAGAAGTGGAAGACGACTGACCATTCGGTGCCGCCCATCCGGCGTCGCTTTCGGTGCGAGTTGCCACCCGAGTCATCGTTTTTTCATTGAGCAGAGGGTTCGACATGACCAAAGCGTAACGAGAATTCACAACCTGTGCCTGTCGGAGCGCCACGAATGTCGCCACTTTGCGAACTTCTGGTCTCCCATGTGGTTGCGAGACAGGCCGTCGGTATCCTTCCCCTATTCGGCCCCGGCGGGGTGGCCGGTGAGACAGTTCGGAGTCAGCGTGGCGAAGGATCGTGTGGATCGCGACGAAGAAGATCTTGTCCGTCTGTATCTGACAGATATTGGTCAGTACACACTTCTCACGAAAGACGATGAAGTTCGCCTTGCAAAGGCCATCGAAGCCGGCAAAGCAGCAGGTGAAGAACTTGCAGCCACCAAGAATGTCACCGTCGCCAAGCGACGCGAGTTGAAGAAAATCATTCGTGAAGGCGAAATCGCCGAGCGTGCATTCGTGCAATCAAACCTTCGTCTCGTGGTGTCCATCGCGAAGAAGTACCAAGCATCGGGTCTGCCATTGCTTGACCTCATCCAAGAAGGAAACCTCGGCCTTATGCACGCCGTCGAGAAGTTCGACTGGCGCAAAGGCTTCAAATTCTCCACATATGCAACGTGGTGGATTCGCCAGGCCATCACCCGCGGTATCGCCAACACCGGTCGCACCATCCGTCTTCCAGTCCATGCAGGCGACACGCTTGCACGACTGCAGAAGGCTCGCTCGCGCCTCGAGCTGAAGTACGGCCGTCCGGCCACGCTTGCCGAGTTGGCAAAAGAAGTCGAGATGCCAGAAGACAAAGTCACCGAGGCATTGCGTTTCGCTGCCGAACCGTTGTCGCTCTCCGAACCACTTCGTGAAGATGGCGATGCCGAGTTGGGTGATGTCGTCGAAGATCGCTCTGCGGTGTCACCCTTCGAAGAAGCAGCAACGTCGTTGTTGCCCGAAGAAATTCAGCGCCTTCTCGCTCCGCTCGATGAGCGTGAGCGTGAAATCTTGAAGTTGCGTTTCGGTCTCGATGGCAAAGGTGAGCCGCGCACACTCGAAGAGGTTGGCGAACATTTCAACCTCACTCGTGAGCGCATTCGTCAAATCGAAGCTCGCGCCATGAGCAAGTTGCGTCACCCCAGTTCCGACACTGGTGCACGCGACCTCTTGTCGGTTTAGTTCTTCACTTCACAACGACGTTGTCGTTGGTGGAAATGCAGTTCGACGCACTCCGTCGATGACACCAACTATTCCTGCTGCAAGCATCATCGGTACGAGCACTCGCACTATCCACTGCGCATCATCAGCACCAGGTATGTATGCCGATTGCACGTAGTCGCGCGCGAACCATGCACCGAGCACCAAGGACAAACCAGCACCAGCAACAAACGCCGGAGCAGTAATTGAGTCTGAGCGTCGTGTACGCATAAACACTGACGTGATTGCAGCGAGAGCAGCTGCCGCACCGAAACCGAACAACAACGGAGCTGGTCGCGCAGCTGCGGGAAGCGCATTCATCTGCCACGCACCTGCTGCAAGTGCCAACGCACCAATTTTGAATGCTGCAAGGTCGACTATTGACCGCGCACGAAGCGCGACAAGCGCAAGAACTATCACGGTGATCAATCCACACGCCCACCACCACGTGGAGGCACGCTCGCGCAGATACATCTCACCTCGAATATCAGTGGCTACCCCGTCAACGGAGACGGGCACCACCCAGTCCTGGATCTTTCCGCGCGCGTCAATCGTTGCTGGTGGCTTCGGACTCATCCAATGCGACCGGTGGTCGTGCCACATTGCCTCGCCGTTGCTAGCGATTCTTCGCCATGCAGTTTCTGTCGTGGAGAACGCAGATTGGTCTGATGCGTCGTACTCGTTCCCGTAGCGCGACTCATTCATAGCTCGTGTGATGGACCGGTCATTCACCCACACGGTGCCGTCTGTGTCGATGCGTATATACGGCTCGTTCTCATACCCCGCCACTTCGACTTTCACGCCGTCACTGCGTACGCGCAAGAACGAATCGAAGCCCACGATGTCAATTCGCACCGCGCTCGGTGGCATCGGGGTGACCGAGGTGACGATGCTCTCGGTGTCTCGAGCACCGGCGGCATTGCCGTCACCGGCAAGACCTGGCATGAGCGACAACAGCGACACCGCCATTGACACCATCGCCGTCACCACCGCCATGTCTCTGACCGTACCGTTTCGAGGCCTGCTCGCACCGGCTCGCTCCGTAAAGTTGCAGCGTGACCTCTGCCTCTGAGCCACATGTCGTGTTGTTGAGCGACACCGTGTGGGAGCGCTACAGCGACCGCATTCTGAATGCAGACCCAACCGTCACGCCTGTCATCTACACGGGTCCTGAACAACTTCCCGACGAGCAAGTTGCCAACGTGCGTAGTGCGTGCTTCAGCGATGACTGTTGGCCAGACCGCACTCTCGGCATTATGCGTTCGGCCCTCGCTGCACCGAACTTGAAGTGGTTGCACACTTTCTCCACTGGTGTCGACAGCCCTATCTTTCGCACATTTGTTGAACGTGGAGTTCGTCTTACCAATTCAGCTGGAACTGCAGCATCACCGATTGCTCAAACCGTGATGATGTACATGCTTGCTCACAGTCGCGACTTCAAGGGTTTCGTTCGTCAGCAAGAACGACATGAATGGACAATGCATCGCTTTGTTGAACTAGAGGGATCATCGCTGCTCGTCATTGGCGTAGGTCCTATTGGTCAAGAAATCATTCGTCTTGCACAAGCGTTCAATATGAAGGTCACCGCAGCGCGTCGCACTACTGCCGGGTTGCAACCTTGCCCCGTGGTTCCACTGTCGCAACTTCATGCAGCTCTCGCGCAAGCCGATTATGTGGCCCTCGCTCTTCCGTTGAACGATGACACGCGCAACCTCATCGATGCCGATGCTCTCGCTGCCATGAAGCCTGGTTCGTTCTTCATGAATGTCGGTCGAGGTGAATTGGTAGATGAACCCGCACTTGTTGAAGCGCTCCGAAGCGGGCACTTGTCTGGCGCGGGCCTCGATGTGTTTGCAGTCGAACCACTTCCAAGCAACAGTCCCCTATGGGACATGGACAACGTCATCATCACTCCGCACTCAAGCGGCACGTCGACCCTTATCAGTGGTCGCGCGATCGACATCTTCATCGACAACTTGTCGAACCTTGCCAGCGGTGCGCAGTTGCGTAACGAAGTGGTGTTCTGACCTCTACTTCCAGCAACCTGTCTCCGTTTCACAGACGACGCTCACACATCCCCGCAGACCCGACGAGGAGGCTGTGGTGTATCTGTTCCATTCGAGCAAAGGTGGCAATGGCACCACCTTGGTGACTGTCGCTTGCGCACTGGCGGAAGTTGCACAGCGCCCCCGAGCAGTGTTGGTCGACCTGTGTGGCGACGTTCCCGCAATGCTCGGAATGGCCGAACCCGTCGGACCTGGCGTGAACGATTGGCTGGCTGAGAACTCCACAGCAGATGCCGACACCCTGCTGCACTGCGGCACCACGATCGAGAACGGGTTGCTCGTGATTCACCGTGGCGCAGAGCATGTTGAAGGTTCACCTCGCTGGGCACTTCTCGCCGCCACTCTTGCAACACTGCCGGTACCGGTGTTTGTCGACGCAGGCACTCGCCTCGTTGCCGACGACATGGCACAACGTGCACGGCGCATGATTCTGGTAACGAAGCCCTGTTATCTCTCACTGCGTCGCGCAACTCTTCTTCGTCGACCATCTCACGTGGTGGTGGTCAACGAACAAGGGCGGGCACTCACACCTAAAGATGTTGAATCAGTCCTTGCCGCACCTGTCATCGCAACCATTCCGGTTGACCCAGCAGTGTCACGCGCCGTCGATGCAGGACTTTTCCCCGCACGTTGCACACAACTGCTCAGTAAACACTTGCCACAACTATGAGCACGATGACTGCAGCACCACTCAGTTCTCTCATTCCCGGAGGACTCGGGTCACTGCAATCGTTCTGTGACAATCCGTTGATTGCCGAAATCATGGTGGTTGGCGGACGCCATGTGTGGGTAGAAGAACGCGGTTGCATTCGACGTGTGGGAGAGCTGATGCAGGGTGAGTTTGATGTGTTGGTTGAACGACTGCTTCGTTCCTCTCGTCGACGCCTCGACCTCATGTCGCCCATCGTCGAGGCTCGACTTCCCGACAACTCTCGTCTATGTGCTGTGTTACCGCCCGTCTCTGTCGATGGTGGCTCATTGAACATTCGCCGCTTCACATCTGACATTCGTGACCTTGAACAGTTCTGCTCAGACCACCATGCAGCAATCCTTCGACAAGCAGTGCGTGATCGCCGCAACATTGTTGTCTCGGGTGCGACATCATCGGGGAAAACCTCTCTCTTGGCCTCGCTCGCTGCGCAGATTGACAGCAATGAACGTGTCGTGTGCATCGAAGACACTGCAGAGCTACCACTGCACTGCGAGCACCTGGTGCGACTCGAGGGTCGTCCACCAAACATCGAGGGTCAGGGGCATATCTCCATGCAAGTACTTGTGCGCACCGCGCTTCGACTACGACCAGATCGCATTGTGGTCGGAGAGGTGCGTGGCGCAGAGGTGGTCGACATGTTGACCGCGTTGCACACAGGTCACCGCGGCTGCTGGACCACGTGTCACTCCACGTCGCTGCACGACACGCCACAACGGTTGGCCACCATGGCAATCACCTCAGAGAGAGGGTGGGACATGCACATTGCACACGACATGGTGCGAAGTTCGATAGATGTCATTGTGCACATGCAGCGCCACGGTGAGCGACGCGTGGTTGCATCAATCGGTGTGTTCGAGCGCATGTCAGACGGTTCGGTACGTCTGGCTTCAGTCGACAATTGACATTTGTCGTGGCGCTCGCCACTTTCACTTCCGTGTACTTGGCGATAGTCCACCCCATGTACATGTTCTGTGACCGATCCATCACTCGCCGTCGCATCGGCATCACCTCTCGCTCGGTGGATGTGCACGCCATCGCCAACCATGAAACGGTTGCCAATGCCTTGCAATCAATGGCCAATCGCATGCGCACCGGGGTGTCAGCCAGCGAGGCCCTCGATGATGAGTTGACCAACATGGCTGTCGACCACAACGCCTTCGCATCACTCATCGGGGCCGATGTTTCACACGCAAGCACACCGACTGAGCTTGAGCAACATGCCGCACATCATCGATCGCAGCACCTCATGGAGTACGACGTTCACGTGCACACGGCACAAGCTCGGGCATCTGCAAAAGTGCTCACTGCAGCACCAGTTGTGTTCTTGGCCGTGATGATGGTGGGCAGCGCATCTCTACGTACACGACTCACACATTCTCCGGCACTTCTCACCGCGGTGATTGTCGGCCTGGCACTCAACGCGCTTGCGCGGCGATGGATGACACGACTCATCGCACATGCAACGCACATCGACAGCCACGAGCAAGCACTCACCGAGATTCACCAGCTGGTGTCAGTTGCTCTTTCAGCAGGACACACCATTACTGATGCTCTTCTGGAAGCCCATGCCAAGTGTGATTCTCATGGCAAGGAACTTCTCGACATGCCGGCTCAACACCTGACATCAGGCGGAACTCTTGCTGAATCACTGTCGATGATGTCGAGCGACTCTCGCCTTCGTTCGCTTGCTCGAGTGCTTCAAGACAGTCAGCGACATGGCACTCCGGTGGCGCAGTTAGCTGAACAGTTGACGACCACGGCACACAGTGTCCGACGAAAGATCATCGACGAGCGCATCCGTCGCCTACCCGTGCGCTTGGCAGCACCGCTCATAGCTGGTGTGTTACCGGCCTTCATCTTGCTCGCTGTCATACCGCTGGTCGCCGCTTCCATGGGTTCGTTCGATGTTGCACCTCGCAACCTGTGACTCACACATCGCACACGACACACCCATTTGTCACGAAGGGACACTCATGTGCGAGAAACAGCAGCCACCCAACACGACCTCTAGTGATGTGCAGTACCAGCGCGGGCAAGCCACCACCGAATATGCGCTCATCTTGTTGGTGGCTGCAGTCATCGGTCTTGCCGTCATTGCATGGGCCACCACTGGTGGAGGTGCCGGAAAGATTGGTGGCCTGTTCGACAGCATGATCGACCTCATCGTCGAACAGGCAACTTCAGCTTTCTGACATCGGCGCTTCGATGATGAGGAAAGGCAGAGTGCAAACGGGTCAGTCCACCGTCGAATTTGCTCTGCTGCTTCCCTTAGTTGTCATGTGCGTCGCCCTCATATTGGTGGTTGTCATGGCAACTCAGGCTCAACTCAGTGTCGTCAACGCAGCACGAAATGCTGCGCGGGTTGCAATCATGCACACCGACTCAAACGTCGATACAACTCGAGCAGCGAATGATGCAGCTCGCGACTCATCTCCTCTTCGCCCACTGCTCGTCGACGTGACCACGCACAAGGACTTTCTCACCGTCACCGTGTCGGCACAGTGGGGCCTCCCACTTCCCATATTCGGTGCATGGCTTCCTCGCATCACAGTGAAATCGAGCACCACAATGTTGAGCGAGACGACAGACGGTTCCCCGTGAGCAACTAGTTTCTCTCAGTAATGGATCTCGGGCTACGACGCACAGTCATCGGCAAGCGCCATGTGCTGATTGTCAGTGGCGACGTCGACTTGCCCACCGTTCCACGGTTCAATGAACACCTCATCCGATTGGTTGCTGATGCTCCGGGCGAAACCGTGGTGGTCGATATTGACGGCGCAGATGTGTTCGATGATTCTGCGCTTGGCCTCATCCTCGGCGCCGCTGGCCGCGCTCGGTCACTGGGGGGCGATGTCGTGGTGGTCGCCACAGGTGAACGCATGCGACAACGTTTGTCTGAAAACGGTTTTCAGCGTGCTGTCACCGTTTCCTCTTCCATTGCTGACGCATCGTGATCACCGTCTGGGTCTTTGGTGACCAGCTGAACACAGCAATCGGCGCGCTAGCTGAAGCATCACCTTCCACCCACCGCGTGCTCATGGTGGAGTCTCAACGCAAGATTGCATCACGACCGTGGCACGTACAGCGCTCACACTTCTACCTCGCATCAATGCGCCGTTTTGCAGATGATCTACGAGTAAAAGGTTTCGAAGTGGACTATCGCCATGCCGACACCATGACAGCGGGCCTCGCTGCTCACCGTAAGGAATTGAAGCCAACATCGGTGATAGCCACCGAGCCGAACAGCTACCGCGCACGGCAACTTCTCGAGCAGCTCAAAGTGGCGATGGTGGAATCGAATCAGTTTCTGTGTCATCACACTGACTTCGCTGAATGGGCAAGCGGACGAAAGTCATTGAAGATGGAGGACTTCTACCGTCGCCAGCGTGCACGACTTGGGTACCTCATGGACGGAGAATCCCCGGCCGGTGGTCGATGGAATTACGACGAAGAAAACCGTCAACCACCTCCGAAGAAACAAAGTGACTGGCCCTGGCCTGCACCTGTCACTGACGACCTTGACCAATTAGACACTGATGTTCTCAGTGCTCTGCCGAGTACGCACTGGGGCGAAGCACCGACTGGTCTGTGGGCCACATCGCGAGATGGTGCAGTGCGCCGACTGCGACACTTCGTTGACAACGTGTTGCCGATGTTTGGCCCACATGAAGACGCCATGTTGCACGACAACTGGCATCTGGCCCACTCTTTGTTGTCGCCCTACATGAACAATGGACTTCTTCTTCCATCTGAAGTATGTGATGCAGTTCAGCAAGCGTTTGATGACGGCAAAGTACCAATTGCATCCGCTGAAGGTTTCATTCGCCAAGTCATCGGATGGCGTGAATACGTGTGGGGTCTGTACTGGTTGTGGATGCCGGAGTACGCAAATGAGAATGCGCTTGGCGCCGTACGTCCGCTGCCACCGGCATTCACCGATGCAAATGCAACCAAAATGCGTTGCATCTCCCGTTGCGTAGACGACTTGGACAAGCGTGCATACCTACACCACATCCAACGACTCATGATTCTCGGAAACCTGTCGCTCACCGCTGGCGTGTCACCACATGCAGTCACCAACTGGATGTGGGAGTCATTCATTGACGGAGCCGAATGGGTGATGGTGCCAAATGTTGTCGGCATGTCACTTCATGCCGACGGTGGTCGTATGGCAACCAAACCGTATGCAAGTGGTGGTGCCTACGTCAGCAAGATGAGCGATTACTGCAAGGGCTGCGCGTACGACCGCACGAAGCGCGTCGGAGATGACGCTTGCCCATTCACCACGTTGTACTGGGACTTCTTGTTGCGCCATCAAGAAAGATTCGTGCGAAATCCGCGAATGTCAACACAAGTTCGTGCAGCGCAGAAACTGTCTGATGGCGATGCCGTACAAAAAAGAGCGGCCGATGTCCTGCATATGCTGGACACCGGCCGCTTGTAGTCAGCTGATCAGCGCATCAGGGGGAGGGCCCGCGCTGACCTTGCTGCGAATATCAGGCGCTAAAGGAAGCACCTTGTGTTGATGACTGGCTCGAGCCGGGCATCCTCGGCATGCCGTTCGCGCCGCCCATTCCATGGCCGTGTCCAGGTCCGTGACCGCCACGTCCACCGTGACCGCCACGTCCACCCATGCCAGGGCCACCGGCCGGGCGAACACCGTTCACGATGTCATCAAGACGAGTCTTTAACTCGGCCAACTTGGCATCTGCTTCAGCCTGTGTGTGCTCACCAGAAGCAACTTCCTCATCGAGATGTGCCTTGACATCAGCTGTGATTGCATCTTTCACCTTCTGAATGTCAACGTTCTTGTCCTTGGCGATATCAGCAAGTGTCTTTCCTGACTGCAATTGCGTTTGCAATTCAGTAGTTGTCAAACCAAGCGCCTTTGCGACACCTTCAGACGCGATCTTGCCTCCAGGACCACCCTTGCCCATTCCTGGACCGTGTGCGGGACGAATGTTGTTCACCATGTCATCAAGACGAGTTTTGAATGCTGCGATCTTTGCGTCGACTTCTGCTTGCGTGTGCTCACCAGAAGCGACCTCGGCCTGCTCTTTGTCGGTGTAGTCCTTCAACAGCTGGTCTTTGACCTTCTGAATGTCAACGTTCTTCTCTTTGGCGATTGTTGCAAACGACTTGGTCTACAATTCGGTTTGCAACTCTGCAGTTGTGATGCCCAGCACCTTTGCGACGTTGTCAAGATTCACCGGTCCGCCACGGCGACCCATGTGACTGTCTGCTGCACCGGCCGAACCTGGCACTGAAGGAACCGTGGTGCTGGTGACGGCTTGTGCTGATGCACTCGTCTTCTTCGCAGCCTTCTTCTTGATGATCTTTGCTGCCTTGGTCTTGTTTGCATTCGTAGCAGCGTTTGCCATTCCGGTGGCGGCGACACCGCCACCTACGAGCAGACTTACTGTGAGTGCGACCTTTGCGATGTTTGACTTGTTCTTCATGTTCATTTTCTTTCGTTGTGTGGTCCCGGTCCGTCCGGGTGCAAGTACTTTCGGCTTCGTAGGTAAGGAGTAGACCCGAGTTAGGTAAGAACTCCCCAAGAATCCCCCCAAGGCTCTCCCACCCCTGAAAATCAAGGGTTTCACGGGCTACCTTGGGCTCCGTGAACACGCAGAACGAGGCCCCAACAGTGCTCGTTGCCGAAGATGACCCCTCGGTGCGCAAGGCCGTCGAGCGGGTTCTTGAGCTCGAGAAATACAACGTGATCACCGTGAACGACGGAGCCGCTGCACTTGAAGGACTCACCCGCAACTCAATTGACGCAGCAGTACTCGATGTGATGATGCCATTTGCCGATGGACTCACTGTGTGTCGCGAAATTCGGCATCGTGGCATCGCAACTCCGATTCTTTTGTTGACCGCGCGACATGAGGTAGGTGACCGGGTTGCTGGCCTCGATGCTGGTGCCGATGACTATTTGGTGAAACCTTTCGCCGTCGACGAATTACTTGCGCGTGTGCGCGCACTGCTTCGTCGCAACAACGTGCTCACAACCGCGGCGCTACTTCGTGTTGCAGACATGACACTTGACCCACAACGGCGTGAGGCCAAGCGTGGCCAACGAGTATTGAACCTCACAAAAACGGAATTTGATTTGCTCGAATTGTTGATGACCAAACCAGGCATCGTGGTCACTAGAGAGCAAATCTATAAAGACATCTGGGGCTATGACTTTGAAACCAGCTCTAAGTCACTTGATGTGTACATCGGTTACTTGCGTCGAAAGACCGAAGAAGGTGGCGAAGCACGACTGTTGTACACAGTTCGCGGAGTTGGTTATGTGGTGAAGGAATCATGAATCTGCGCACACGCTTCGCAATGGTCACCGGCGTCATCGTGCTCGTTGTTGTGGCACTCGTCGGAGTTGGTGCCTATGTCGCCGCCACCAATCAACTCTTCAACCAAGTTGACGATTCACTCGACACTCGTGTCAATCAAATTGCTGAAGCTCTCCAACGGAACAACCGGCCGATGGTTCCGGGGTTTCGTCAGCGAAACCCGTTGACCGACGAGTTGTTACAAACCGAGTTCGATGCTGTCACGCAGATCATTGATCCGACTTCAGGAATCGTTGCCACGGCCGGCAAAGTCGACTTGCCAGAACATGAGCGCGACAAGGACATGGCCACCAATGGTGACGGCTTCCATCGTGAAACGTTGAAGCTAGAGAGTGACAAATTCCGCGTACTCACTGTTGCGATGCCAAATGGTGTGCTCATCAAGGTCGGCAAGAACGTGAACGACATTGACAACGCCATTGGTGGAATGCGCACGTGGTTCATAGGTATCGCACTCGCTGGCTTTGCACTTGCTGCAATTGCCGGTTGGATGTTCGCCAGCAAGGTCAGCAAACCCATTGAGTTGCTCGCTTCATCTGCAGATGACATTGCCCGCACTGAAGACCTCGATCACAACGTGGATGTCAAAGGTGCGAGCGAAGTCACCAAACTGGCATCGAGTTTCAACACCATGCTCACTGCACTACGGCGAAGTGTCGCGCGCCAACGGCAATTGGTACAAGACGCCAGTCACGAGTTGCGCACTCCGCTCACGAGCTTGCGTGCCAATACCGAATTACTTCAACGCCCATCGTTGTCAGCCGACGAACGTCAGTCGATTCTCGTTGACATGCGTGCCGAGATCGATGAGTTGACCGAACTGAGTTCTGAGCTGAGCGCACTGGCCACCGACCAGAAAGCTGCCGAAGTACCAACTCTCGTCGACCTGCGAGAAATCGCCGACGAGATCGCGACTCGCGCCAGGCGCCGCACAACCGGTGACATCACCGTGTCCTCCATCGGCAACACACAAGTCACCGCACGACTGCATCAACTTGAGCGTGCTGTCGGAAATCTTGTCGACAACGCCATCAAGTTCAGCCCCAGTGGCTCTGACGTGGCCATCATCATCAACGATGGTCGCATCGTGGTTCAAGACAATGGACCCGGAATAGCCAACGCCGACAAGCCACATGTGTTCGACCGTTTTTATCGGGCCACGGCCACGAGATCATTGCCCGGGTCAGGCCTTGGGCTAGCCATCGTGGCGCAATTCGCCGAAGACCACGGAATTGCCACCATCGTCGAAGATGCACCAAACGGCGGTGCTGTCGTTGGGTTGCAGTTCTAAGAACGGCGCCGATTCTCGGCTGGGCGCCGGGAACCACGCCGATCGAACGACTTCTCACGATCGCGTTGTTCCTCTTCTATAGAGGCTTCCTCGGCCACCAGACGACGCATGCTTTCGAGGCGAATCTGAGGCAACGAGCCGTTCTCAATGGCGGCTTGAACTGCGCACCCTGGTTCATCTGAATGTTTACAGTCACGGAACTTGCAGGTTTCAGACAGATCAAACACGTCTTTGAAGGCACGTTCGATGCCATGACCACTTGTCCAAAGGTTGACGGCCCGCAGGCCAGGTGTGTCAAGCAGCCATCCTCCGCTCGGCAACTGCACCAATTGCGCAGCGACCGTGGTGTGGCGCCCACGTTGGTCGCTCTCACGAACATCTCCGACTTCCTGCGCTTCGTGACCAACGAGTGCATTCACCAACGTTGACTTCCCCACGCCACTTGCACCCAACACAGCGATGGTCGCACCATCTGAGATGTAGCCCGAAAGTTGGTCCATACCTTCGCGAGTGATTCCACTCAACATGTGAATCGGAACACCTATCGCAACTGTCGCCAGAACGTTGTGAACATTCTTTGCTGCGTCACTATCGACACAATCAATCTTCGTGAGGATGATGACAGGGTTCGCCCCAGAGTCGAATGCCAGCACCAACTCACGCTCGAGGCGACGTTCATTCGGTGGCGAGGTGAGCGAGTGCACCAAAAACACCGTGTCGATGTTGCTAGCCACGATTTGGCGTTGAGCTCGAGCACCTTCAAACGACGCTCGTCGTATTAGTGCACTGCGTCGAGCATTCACAGATTGCACTCGTTCCATATCGGACGAGATGTTCACTTCATCGCCGACAGCAACTTCGACCCCGATGTTTCGCACCCGCACGCTGTCACCAGATGTCAACAAAATGGTGCTCCAACCACGATCAAGACGCACCACACGCCCCTGTGGCATGACGTCATCGTGCGCACCACTATTCATGGAAGAAGGCGTGTCACTCGAGGTCATTTCCTAAAACGGTACCGGCGTGTCGTGGCTCACCGTGGCGAACGATGCGACCACAGTGCCAGTCACCATTCCCTACTGCCGTAAGCGTTTCGTCGTCATTGCTTGACACGGGTAGGTGAAATCACTTATCCCATACCGAGATATGTCCAAACCCCTCGTCATCGTCGAGTCGCCTGCCAAGGCCAAGACCATCGCCCAATATCTCGGTTCCGACTACGACGTACGGCCCTCAGTAGGCCACATCGCCGACCTTCCGAGCAAAGGTCTTGCAGTAGATGTGGAGAACGGCTTCAAGCCCACCTATGAATTGACGGAACGCGGCAAGACGGTCGTGAAGGACTTGAAAGCCCTCATGAAGAATGCATCCGCTTTATATCTCGCAACAGACGAAGACCGCGAAGGCGAAGCAATCTCCTGGCACTTGCTCGAATACCTGAAGCCCACCGTGCCCGTGCACCGCATGGTGTTTCACGAGATCAATAAGAAGGCCATCGAACACGCGGTGAACAATCCGCGCAGCATCGACTACGGCTTGGTCGACGCCGCAGAGACCCGCCGCATCCTCGACCGCCTCTACGGATACGAAGTGTCACCGGTGTTGTGGCGTCGCGTGAATCGCGGACTGTCAGCGGGACGCGTGCAGAGCCCAGCGCTTCGCCTCATAGTCGAGCGTGAACGCGAACGCATTGCCTTCCGCGCTGCCACGTACTTCGACCTCTCCGCCGTCACCGACTCTTCGCCCTCCTTCACCGCAACGTTGCTGTCCGTAGACGGCAAGCGCATTGCCTCTGGCAAAGACTTTGACGGCAACGGTGAGTTGAAAACCGACGTAATTGTCGTCAATGAAGATCGCGCCAATCAGTTGGTGTCAGGCCTCAAGGGAACTCCCCTCACAGTGGCGAGCGTGGAGGAAAAGCCCTATCGCTCCTCTCCAAAGGCACCGTTCATGACGAGCACTTTGCAACAAGAAGGTGGTCGCAAACTTCGTTTGTCGGGCCGACAGGTCATGAGCATTGCTCAGAAGCTGTACGAAAACGGATACATCACATACATGCGTACCGACAATGTGGGTCTCAGCGCAGAGGCAATCTCTGACATCCGTTCCCATATCAAGAGTGAATTCGGAGCTGGGTTCCTCACGGATGCACCGCGTGTCTACTCATCAAAGGTGAAGAACGCACAAGAAGCACACGAAGCAATTCGCCCTGTTCTTCCCTTGCGGTCGCCAGAACAGGTTGCGAATGAACTGAGCAGCCAAGAGTTGAGCCTGTATCGCTTGGTGTACCAGCGCACGCTTGCTTCGCAGATGATCGACGCAACAGGCGTCACGGTGAGCATTCGCCTTCGCGCAACTACAACTGATGCGCAACGCACCGATTGCGAATTCAACGCAAGCGGTACCACCATCACGTCTCCCGGATATCGCCAGGCGTACGAAGAATCGGCCGACGAAGACGATCAGAAAGACGGAAGCGAAGACGCGTTATTGCTGCCACCGCTCAAGGTCGGCGAGACCGTTGCGGTGACCGACTACACGGCGAATGGTCATGCGACCACACCACCCCCTCGATACACCGAAGCATCGATTGTGAAGAAGCTCGAAGAGCTTGGTATCGGTCGCCCAAGCACATGGGCATCAATCATCTCGACGATGGTCGACCGTGGTCATTACGTGTGGAAGAAAGGAACGTCACTCGTTCCCACATGGACCGCATTCTCTGTCATCAAGTTGATGGAGAACCACTTCACTGAGCTCATCGACTATGGCTACACCGCTGGTGTTGAAGAAGACCTCGACGCCATTGCGCGTGGCGAACAACAAAAAGACCGCTGGCTGAAGCACTTCTACTTCGGCGAAGAGGAAACCACCAACGAGTGGATTGGTCTTCACGAGTTGGTTGCCAAAAACCTCGACTCCATCGATGCAGCCACACTCAACACATTCACCTTGGGTGGCCACCCCGACACTGGTGAAGCAGTCATCGTGAAGCCAGGTCTGTACGGACCATATGTGCGCTGTGGCGAGAACACCGCAAGCGTTCCTGATTCGATGACGCCCGACGAACTCACTCTCGACGAAGCACTCAGGTTGCTTGCCGCACCAAAAGGTGATGTACCGATTGGTGAGCACGACGGACACCCGGTGTTTGCAAAGACTGGTCGCTACGGTGCGTACGTGCAGTGGGGCACGATGGATGCTCCGCCTGAAGGTCTTGAGAAGCCGAAGATGGTGTCGTTGTTCAAGACAATGAACATCGAGCGCTTCAGCATAAAAGATGCACTCGACTTGTTGTCCTTGCCACGAACGATTGGCACTGACCCAGCTGATGGCGAACCGATCACTGCACAAAATGGTCGCTATGGCCCGTACATCAGCAAGGGTAAAGACAGCCGCTCGCTACAGACGGAAGAGCAACTACTCACCGTCACGCTGGAAGAGGCACTTGCGCTTCTCGCCCAACCGCGAGTGTTTGGTCGAGGTCGCGCTGCGCCAAAGCCACCGCTCAAAGAATTCGGCAATGACCCGGTTAGCGGCAAGCCAGTGGTGGCCAAGGACGGAAAGTTCGGCGAATACGTCACCGATGGTGAAGTGAATGCAGGTCTCACTCGTGGCGATCGTCTCGAGACAATGACCAACGAACGCGCATACGAACTGTTGCAACTTCGGCGCGACGACATCGAAGCAAACGGTGGCCCGAAGAAAGCACCAGCCAAGAAGTCTGCAGCGAAGAAGTCTGCAGCGAAGAAGTCTGCAGCGAAGAAGTCTGCAGCGAAGAAGAAGGCGGCTCCGAAGAAAGCCGCCAAGCCGAAGAAGATCGACGAATGAGCAACGCGCGCTACATCGCCTTCGAAGGTCCGGAAGGGTGTGGCAAGAGCACGCACGCCAAGCGTCTTGCGGCACGTCTCGACGCAGTCATCACTCGTGAGCCAGGCGGCACGCGTATCGGCACGATGTTGCGCGAGGTTCTCGCCAACCCCGACAACACCGACATGCATGCGCGCACCGAGGCGTTGCTCATGGCCGCCGACCGTGCTCAACACGTTGAAGAAGTGGTGATGCCGGCACTCACTTCTGGTCGACATGTTGTGAGTGACCGCAGTGTGTATTCAACACTCGCCTATCAGGGTTACGGACGTGGGTTGTCCCTCGACAGTTTGCGCACGGTGAACGACTGGGCACTCGGTGGCCGACTGCCCGACCTCGTCGTGTACATGCAAGTGCCTTCAGATGTGTTGGCGCAACGACTGGCCAAACGGGACCTTGATCGCTTCGAACGTGAGGGCGAAGAGTTTTTTCAGCGAGTAAACGCTGGCTTCGACGCCCTGATGGCCGCTGAGCACACGCGATGGATCACTATCGACGGCACACTTCCAAAAGACGATGTTGAGGCGCTCATCTGGGAGCGCGTCTCCTCGCGACTCTGACCAGCCACTCTTACGAGGCCGACCAGTTATCTCATAGGAACTTCCCTACACTCCCTGAATACACATTCAGCCCTGGGGAGGGTCCCTCATGTTCACGTTGCATCTTCGCCGTCTCGCGTCTTTTCTCATTTCTGGAGCACTCGTCATGTCGGCCTGTGGTGGAAGTGACTCTTCGCCAAAGTCCGACACGATGTCACGGCAGCGAAACGTGGCCTTGACAGAGTCATCACTGAATTCGCTTCTGACACCAAGGTTCTTTACGACTTCGACTCATGCAAGTCTTGTCATCACCAATGACAATGAACTCGTCATCTGGGGACTCTTTCCCAAGTCGTATGCAAACGACTGGCAAATGGAGTACGAGGAAAACCCAACTCCCCCGGTCTCACAAGTCCGGGTCGCAGCGATGGACGAGACCATGGCTGTGGCAATTGGCCTCGACAACAAGGCGTACGCGTGGGGGCCAGGTGCGAAATTCGCCGATTACACGACTCTGCCCGAGGGGCTAGATCCATCAAAGCTCACGTCACTCTTTCTCAATCTCGGTGCTGTCGGCGGAATCGATAGTGACGGAAAACTCTGGGTGTGGGGACCGGCCGCTTCTTGGGGAGCTGCTGTTCCAGAAGCCATCAGCCAGAAGAAGATCACTGCATACACGACGTTCAACGGCCAATACAGCATGGTGATGGATGAGGACGGCAAAGTTTCAACTTGGGGCGGCGGCTATCCGATTGTCCCGCGAATCCAAGAGCGGTTTGACGGAATCAGTGCAAGAAGCATCTACTCAAATGCCAATCAAGCCATAGTCGTCACAACTGAAGGTGAAGTTCTGCATGTCACTGATTCCCCGAATCGTGATCTCCAATTGTTCGAAGGCATTGATGTGCAGCAAGTTGTGGTGACCGGAATGAATACATACGTCGCGATCGACACAAACGGAAAGCTGCACGTCGACGATGATGGCTACAACGATGGATGGAAGGACTACATCGACGCCTGGAATGACGAATACGCGGGAAGCTTCGGAGAAAATATGCCAGTGCTCGGCGCCGGCGTTCGGCATGTCGCGATTTTTGCCGATGGTTATGTGAGGAACATTTCTGGTCGAGATTGGCTCGGTTACCTTGTTATGCCCGAGTACTTCCATTCCGGGCAATATGTTGCGCCAATCGCAGCAGGGCCGTACAGCACGTACGCCCTTGACGAAGACTTCACCATCAACACATTCCATAATTCGGAGAACGCGACCCAGCTCGCAGCCCCCGAAGGTTCAGATTTCATGGCAATTGCCGCGGGCTGGACGCACGGTCTCGCAGTCCGCCGAAATGGAAAGCTCGTCACATGGGGTGATGCACCCAACAATGGTGCGCTACCAGAGATCGAAGGCCGTGTAACACGAATTGGTGCCGGCTTTCATTTGTCCGCTGCACTTGACAATTACGGCAACATCTTCGAATGGGGTGAATTCTTCTCACCTACTAACAACATCAAAGACAGGCCAAGTGATGAGCAGTGCATCTACTACGACAACCTCAAAGTTGGTTACAACACCATCATCGCAACTGGAATTACATGTGAGGGACGCAGTCGTGTCCTCCATGTGTGGGGCGATAATTCATTCGGCCAAGCCAACATTCCAGAAGATCTCGACACATCAGACCTCACAAATATTGCCGCGTCGTACAACTGCATGGCAGCGGTCGTAAATGGTGCGATTCGCACGTGGGGTGACTGTCCAGATGGCCAGTCAGATGTTCCAGAAGGAGTCGATTTCCAAGATGTTGAACTCGGTTGGGGATTCGCTGTCGGGGTAACGACCGATGGAGTACCAATGGTGTGGGGAACATTGCCGCGACAAGAGCTGAGCCCACCCGCCGGTCTACAGAACATTTCGTCGCTCTCGATTGGATATGAACACGTTGTCGCGGTCGACTGGTCGGGCAATGTCACTTCTTGGGGAAGCAATTTGTACGGCGAGTCGACAGTGCCCGCGAAGTTCAAACCACTTCCACCAGTCGAACCGATGCCGAATATCGATGAAGCCATTTATAGGACCGCACGCGAAAACGCTGAAGCTTTGGCAGACACCATTGCAAACCCAATCGCTACACCATCGGTTATCGACGATGTCGTGGTGATCGTGTCGCGCAATGGAGAGCAAACCGAAACCACGCTCCCCGTTCCTGTGGCAGTGGCTGCACTTCCCGAGCCAACGAGAACGGTGCAGTACGACACCACGATTGTGCTTCCCGCATCGCAGAACCCGATTGTGAGTGTGGGTTCCGTCGTCAACACATCTCAAGCCACGAAGCGGCTTGGTCTCACCAAAGTGAGTGGCGTCACTTTTGTCGTACCAAAGAAAGTCTCATCGGCATCGTCAAGAGTGTGCACGATTACGTCGAAATCGGTGACCGTTATCGCGAGAGGTATTTGCGATGTCAAGGTCTCGTACACCGACGCCAAGAAGAAGAAGCGCTCCAAGGCATTGACCCTCATCGCCAACGGCTAATAGGGGCGACCAACCCTCGGGGCAATTTGTCCCTACACTCCCTGAAGTTTCATTCAGCCCTGGGGAGGGTCCCTCATGTCCACTGTTCGCTCTCGACGCCTGTCTGCCTTACTGGTTGCATCAGCCATCGTTCTCGTTTCATGTGGCGGAAGTGATTCCAGTTCGACCTCAACGGGCGCTCGTCAACGCAATGCTGCCTTAACGACGGATGTAAGACGGGTACGCACCAAGATCCGCCACTTTGTGAGAAATGATTTCGTCAACATGGCAATTTCAAATGAAGACGAGCTTGTTGTGTGGGGCAACGAAAGGTTCAGAGGAATGCCCTCGGACAACGACATGCCCAGCGTCTTTAATCCGCCAGTGGCAAAGGTTCGCCTCGCTGCTGTTGCGAGAAGGCAAGGCGTTGCGATAGATCTCAACAACGAATTCCACGCATGGGGTGATGACACTGATCAGTTGAGTGCCGTTCCAGCGGGCGTTGACTTGTCACAAGTGAAGTCACTCATCCTTGACGAAAACGTCGTCATGGTCATCAGTGAAGACGGCAAGTTGTCAGCATGGGGTCCGATTTGGACTGATAATCCCGAAGCATCAATTCCAACAGATGTTCTCAATGCCCGGATAGTGGAAGCAGATACGTACAACGCACAACTCAACGTCGCACTTGATGACACTGGGAAAGTCCATGTTTGGGGGAACAATTCCCGAGTAGCAAGTATTCAGCAAGCCTTTGATGGAGTCTCAGCGAAACATGTAGATGTGGATGGAACAACTGTGACGGTTGTTTCCAACGACGGAAAAGTTCTGCAAGCTGGCTCTAGTGCAAAATCAAACCTCTTCGAAGGTATTGAGGTTGAACACATAATCCGCGACGGATGGGGAAACCACCTCGCCATCGACACCGACAACATTGCACATTTCGTATCGGGCAACGCCAGCTTCGACACGGCCTTTGATGAACAGATAACCCAGTACAACTCTGTCGCCGCCGAAGACTTGGCTCCGAAGGTGGTCTCCATGTCAAGTGGAAATGCATACTTCACCGTCTTGCTCGATGACGGAAACATCTACGACTTTGTGGGCTCGTGGGACAGCTGGACGGAACTACCCGAGTATTTCTATTCATCTCAAAGTGTCTCTCCGATTGCTGCTGGCAACTACAGATCCTTTGCTGTTCGAGACGACTACAGCATCACCAACTTCCACACTTTGATGGAGGGAGACGTTGCTCCTCCGACCGACAACGAATTCCTTGCAGTTGCTGCGGGTTGGTCGCACGGACTCGGTCTGCGACGCAATGGAACAGTTGTCAGTTGGGGCGATGGCCCGAACGGCAACGACATTCCGGAAGGCCTTGATCCGGTACGACAGATTGGTGCCGGCTACGGATTCTCCGCAGTGCGTGACATTTTTGGACAGATCTCAAGTTGGGGCTCGTTCCAATCCTCAACCTCGAGCAAGGAGATGCCTGATGGTGACTTCTGGTACCGCGAAATGTCCACCGGCTACCACAACATCATCGCAGTCGGATGGGACGACGTGAACAGTACTGATGTGCTTCACGTCTGGGGCGATAATTCATACGGGCAAGCCGACGTTCCAAGTGATCTTGACGCCAACGAAATCAGAGACGTTGCCATTGGGTATGACTGTGCTGCTGCCGTCATGTACGACGGATCGGTACGAATCTGGGGCCAGTGCGAAACGAAACAGAAAGACATTCCCGCTGGCGAAGAGTTCTTCTCAGTGAAGATGAGTATGGGACTCATTGCCGGCATCACATACGCGGGTGACGTCCTTGCATGGGGCACTTACGCAGCAGATCTTCCTGAAAAACCAGCGAACATGAGAAACATCCGGGAAATCGCCGTTGGTTCGGGGCACATCCTTGCTCTCGACTACGACGGCGGAGTTACTGCATGGGGACCAAACGTCTGGGGCGAGAACAATGTCCCCGACGATTTGAAACCACTTCCGATGGATGACATCTACGACGAAAACTACGACGACAATTTGTCCGACGAGAAAGACAACGTCGATTCTCAAGTTGAGGCATCAAAAAATCCTGTTCCTGCGCCAACGGTTGTTGATGACACTCCCATTGCTGTCGTGAAGAACGGCGAAGTGGTGAGTGTTCAACCAACAGTTCCGAATATTCCTGAAGTCACATCAGTTCTTGACAAAGAGCCAATCATAATGACAGCCCTGCCCGCTGCGCGGAACCCCGTCACGAGTAGCGGCAAGGTCGTGACAGTGGCACAAGCAGTGAAATTGCTCGGCCTCAAGAAAGTCACGAAGGCAGCATTCGTGGTCCCGAGCAAGGCCTCCGGAGCCAATGCCAAAGTGTGCTCCATCACCAAGACCGCAGTCACAATCACCGGAACGGGTATCTGTGATGTAAAGGTCTCGTACGTCGACTCCAAGAAGAGAAAGCAAACGAAGGCACTGCCGCTCGTCAGCACCCCGTAATGTTCGGAGTGTGAGTTCGATTTGGGATGCTGTAGTTGGTCAGACCCACGTGGTCGACCAACTACAGCGTGCTGCAGAACACCCTGTACACGCCTATCTCTTTGTAGGCCCCGAAGGCTGCGGCAAAGAAGAGGCCGCTCGAGCGTTTGCTGCACAACTGCTTGCAGGTACCGACGATTCACAGGACCGCATCTGCGACATGGTGATGCGCGGTCGCTACATCGATGCAATCGAGGTTCATCGAGTAGGAGCGTCGATATCAAAAGACCAGGCCGAGGAAGTCATCGCTGCTGCGTCGACCACTGGGCACGAGAGTCGGCGCAAAGTGATCATCATGCACGAGTTGCATCTCATGCAGGACAGCGCTGTTGTGCGACTGTTGAAGACCATCGAGGAACCCGCCGACGGGGTGACGCTCATTCTTCTTACTGATCAGATGGTGCCCTTATTGGTGACTATCGCATCTCGCTGTGTGCAATTGCACTTTGCGATGCTTGATGAAGAGACAATCGTCAATGCACTTGTGTCGGAGGGATTTGAAAACGACGCTGCTCGTGGTGCAGCGCATGCCGCCCAAGGCAGCATGTCACGTGCTCGCCTTCTCGTAAACGACCGCGACCTTCAAGACCGCCTCCACGCCTTCGCCAGTGTTCCTCGGCGTATCAATGGCACGGGGTCTGTTGCTGAAGAGATCGTCACCGAATTGCTATCGATGATTGATGACTCTGCGGCACCTCTCATCGAGCGACATGAGAACGAGGCATCTGAGATGGAAGAGCGCATGGGGCAGATGGGCGTACGCAAGAGTGGCAAGAAGGCACTCGAGGACCAGCACAAGCGCGAACTTCGACGCCACCGAACCGACGAGCTTCGTTCGGGACTTGTACAGATTGCTGCCACATACCGCGATGAGTTGGTCAACAACGCAGCCCTCAATCGTCCAACTGCCTACACCGATGCAATCGCTCGTATCCACGACGCCATGTCACGTCTTGCACTCAATGTCAACGAGACTGTGTTGATGCGCGATCTCATTTGGTCGCTTCCTGCACTTTCATCTGATGCTCTTCATGGGGGGAACCACAATGGCTGACACACAGCGCGACACTCTCGCCACCATCGTCGGCGCCTTCGTCTTATTCGCGGGCATCATGCACTTTGCGAACCCTTCGTTCTTCAATGACATCGTGCCGCCGTGGCTTCCGCCGAGTGAAGCGTTCTGGACATATGTGAGTGGTGTTGCCGAGATAGTCATCGGTTTTCTGTTGTTGCGTTCTTCGACACGCCGTATTGGTGCACTGGCCGCCATCTGGCTGTTCATCGCCGTCTACCCCGCCAATCTGTACATGGCTTGGGACTGGCGCGACAGACCGATGAGTGAGCAACTGGTGGCATACGGTCGCCTGCCATTCCAATTCCTCTTCATCTGGCTGGCATGGCGCGTGGCGACTCGTGACAGGAACAGGGTCAATTACCCCATCTGATCTCGCTGATGAATTTCGGCGTCGCGCTTCTACACTTCTTCAGCCTGCCCAGGTAGCTCAGTCGGTAGAGCAACGCACTCGTAATGCGTAGGTCAGGGGTTCGATTCCCCTCTTGGGCTCCATTCAGCAGGCGTCCGGCAACCGCACTGAGGTCAGATCTGTTGCGATTCTGGCAATTCTTCTTTGCGTGAGCGTCGTCGGGCCGGAATGACGAGAGCTGCGACAATCGCTAGAACAAGTGGAATCATGATCACGCGACTGAAGGTCCAGTTCGAATCGCCAAGGCTTCCGATTGCAACACCCACAGCCATCACGACCTCAACTCCGTCGGCGCCAATTTGTTTGAGCACGAGTCGATGTTCTCCATCTTCGATTTCTTTGCCCACCGTAAACGTTTCACCGGCAGAACCATCAATTGCCGATGTGAACGTACCGAGCAAGGTGGGTGTCGAGTACATCCACGACTCAATCGTCGACAACGGTAAAGTGTTCTCAAGTTCAACCTGCAACTGTCGTGTTTCGTCGAGCCGTACATTGCCGTCAACATCTAATGGCAACACCTCACCAGTGCTGCTCACAGCCGATACAACAACCTGAAGATTGCCAACTGAGAGAACAAGCGTGTCATTGACTCGTTGCAACAAAGTGATTGCTTGTTCCCCACCTACGAGCGATGCTGCCTCGCCCAGCGAGACAGCGGGCGCGTCTGGAGCATTCGTACTTTGTGCGACTGCTGCTTCATCTTCACTCACTGCCGTCGTTGAGGTCACTGTTCGACTACCACTCAACGTTGTTGTAGTCGACGGATCAGAATTGAGCGAGGAAGACGACGATGAGTTCGTGGTCGATGTGGCGGTTGATGAATCGCCGCCCTCAGCATCCGATGACGCGACTGTTGTGCTGACTTGGGGCACTAATACTTGCGGTATCGCAGCAACTGTGGTCTGAGTAGATGACGCGACCGTCGTACTGGTCGGTGTGCGATTACTAGATGCGGCGGTGGTCGTGGTTGCACCTTGAACCGTCGTTGAAGCACTGACGGTGGTGGCTGGAGCAAGTGTCGTAGTCGTAGATGTGGTCGTGGTGGTAGTCGTTGTTGACGTAGTGGTAGTGGAAGTCGGTGTCGTTGTTGGTGGAGTTCCGGCACCATTTTCGAATGCCCCGACGTCGTAACTGCCCACGCGGGCGAAGCCACGCTGGTCGGTAGATGGTGGCGTCACGGTGTTTCCGGTTGCACCATGTGCAGCTGAATCGCCAGCGTCGATTGCGACGCTTCCCGATAGGAGCGCAAGCGACTTTGATCCATTGCTGGCACTGTTCGTTGCGATGTCACTGTCAACATTCAATGCGGCCTGGTTACCTGTGATGATTCCAGTTCCGGTGAATGTCTTGTTGGTGCTCGACTCAATAATGGAGTACGACGTCACGATTGAGTTTCCGCTGATTCCATCCTTTGCATAAAAGTCACTGCTCGCGCCGCCAACTCCCGTATTGTCTGCAAGAAGGACGTTCTTCATTCGCAGGTCATAGTTGTTCCCTGAATAGAGTTGATTCCAGAGAATTCCACCCGCCCCGAGCGTGGCAGAGTTCCCAACAACTGTGACATTGGTGAGTCGCACGCCGCGATCTTGGTAATAGAGCGACATCGCACCACCGTAGGAGTTGGTGGTATTCCCATAAAAAGTGCTGTTTGTGATTGTCACCTTGCCAAACCGTTGCGTTGCGAGACCTCCAGCTACTGAGGTGTAGTTATACGGGTACGAAGACCCACCATCGCTCACGACGACATTCTTAGAAACCGACGAATTTGAGATACTGATAGTGGCGGACTGCATACCGCCATAAATGCCACCGGCTGCGTAGAACTTACAAATGCACTTGTTGTCTTCGATATTGCTGCCGACGACCGTGAGATTTGCATTTTCTTGCATCATCACTCCACCCGCACGGTCATACGTATATGAGTTGAGTGGAGTGCCCGCATCATTCTGCACAACATCGACCTGATCGAGTGTGAGTACTCCGGTAGCGCCGGCGCACTGACCGGCCTGTCCGCAGTATTCGCCATAGAGCGTGATTCCACCACCATGATCGTCTGTGACAACTTTTCCGTGTCGCACTGTCAGGTTACGAAGCGTCACCGTTGCTCCACGGGCAATGAAGAACACCATGCGATCCGCGGTATTACGAGTTGCAGCTGCCTGAATAATCGTGGCGCGGGATTGCCCGACAATGGTGAGATTCTTCGCGAGCGTGTAACCAGTCGTTGCAACGTCGCCTGTCTCGGCGGCGTCGGTCCATGTGAAGGTGCCTGTGAGGTTGATGGTGTCGCCTGCTGTCGCCACGGAATATGCCTTATGGAATGTGCGGTAAGGGCTTCCGGCACTTCCGTTACCTGTCGAGTCATCACCGTTGAGGCTGTCTGCGAAAACGATCGTGGCGGCCTTCACTTCAGTGAGTGCAATTGGCAAGAACACCGCCAGAAGACTTCCAACCGTAGAAGACACGACCAGTGAACGAAGTTTTCCGCGCATAGATGCAATCCTAACTAGACAAATAGGACACTTACTGGGGTATCTGAGACTGCAATGGCTCGTAGCGTTCAACACATGACACCAAACCCGCCGCCCCCGCCGCCAACCACCCACCCGGTGAATTTGTGGGTTGCTAGGCCTGAATCTCAGCGTCGCGTGACCGTCTTCTTCCGCATGGTTCTGGCGGTTCCCCTTCTCCTTCTCGAACAAGTGTGGAACTCAGTCATGCAAGTGGTCGCAGTCATCCAGTGGTTCATCGTTGCATTCACTGGTAACCGC
>Ga0194130_10001119_pt1 | contig 45071 bp, 46 predicted proteins | sample TA2KigsurfametaG_FD_160084 | JGI IMG/M metagenome (GOLD analysis project Ga0194130, IMG submission 160084) | Freshwater microbial communities from Lake Tanganyika, Tanzania - TA2015050 Kigoma 12 surface | ecosystem: Environmental > Aquatic > Freshwater > Lake | place: Tanzania: Lake Tanganyika...
CGCCGCCGCCTACGGTCCAGAGGTTCTCGGGCTGGGTGGGCCGCACGCTGATGCGCGCAAACAGCGGGTCATCGGCGTAGGTGTAAAAGGCCGATATCAGCAGCTTGCTGTTGACCGACAGGTCGGCGCGAAAGCCGTAGTTCTGGTTGCCGGTGCCGCCGCCCACACCGCCCGTGCCGGGGCTCACCTGCTGAAAGGTCAGCTGGGCGTAGCCGTCGTCGAGAAAGGCGGCCACCGGCAGCTGGCCCAGGCGCAGCAGCGGCGGGTAGCTGTCGGCGGGCGGCGGTAGGTCCTGACGCCGCTCTTCTGCTTCCGCCAGCGTGAGCGGCGGTCCCAGGGGCTGAGAGCCGGGAGCTGGGGCGATCAGAGTTTCCTCGCCCGCTGGCACCGGCTTCCACATGGGTCCTCTGCCTGCTGCCCCAGGCCCGGTGGCGGCGGCAGTGCCCTCGGCGCTTACCACCGGTCTCCAGATTGGGCCGAGCCCCGGCGCGGCGCTACCGGGCACAGGCATAAACACCGGGCCAGCCCCGATTGGTATGGGAGCAACCGGTTGCCAGCGCACCTGGGGCGGCGGCGCTTCAGGCGTCATTGCCCGCCTGGGGGTCGCTCAGCAGCACCAGGCCGGTCACGGGCTTGGCCTGCAGCAGCAGGTCTTGCTGCAGCTGGCTCAGCGCATCTTTGTGGGCCACGCCCAGTGCGGCCACCAGCAGCTGGGCCTGGCAGCGGCCGGCCTGCAGCAGATCGCTGCCCAGCAGCACCTGGGCGGCCGGGTCGCTCTGTTGCAGCGTGGCCTGCAGCGCCTGGGCCAGATGGGCGCCCCGCTCGCCCAGGGGGCCCGCAGGGATCAGGGCCACCTGCGGACACCCCTGCAGTGGCCCATGGGCCAGCAGCTCCAGCAGACCGCTCCAGCGCTCGGCATGGCTGCTGTTCAGCTGGCCCAGCAGTGGGTAGGGAAGCAGCTCCAGCAACTCTTCGGTGTGAAACACCAATCCGCTGCGCCGCTCCAGCAGCAGGGCGCCGGCGGCTCCGCTCACCAGCCCGGCCAGCAGCCCGATCGCCAGGTTGAAGGCGGGGCGGGGCTTGATCGGCCGGTCGCTCAGGGTGGGCGCTGAGATCAGCTCCCAGGGCTGCGAATCGCGGGCCAGCTCCAGCTTCTGCTGCTCCAGGTTGTTTTCCAGGTTTTGCAGGATGCTGGCGTCGCGGTTGGCATCGCGGCTGAGCTGCTGGAAGGTTTCCACCACCCCAGGTGGGCGCTCCAGGGCCTTGAGCTGCGATTGGGCCAGGCGAATGGCGCTGCTGGTCTCCTGTGCCAGTTGGCGGTTCATCACGCCGATCAGCACCCGCCGCTGCTTCTGCAGGCTCACCACGATCGGGTCGTTGTCTTGAAAGCGGCTGCGCCGCTCGGCGATGGCGCGATCGAGCTCCTGCAGACTGACGTTCGACGCACCATTGCCTTCCACCAAGGCGTCCAGCACGCCCCCCGAACCCGAGCCGCTGGTCATGTTGATCAGCTCCCGGTCGGCGGCGCGTTGCACCCGGGCCAGCTGAAACTGCAGATCGAAGATCCGCCGCCTCAGCGCGCTCTGCTGGGCCTTGAGGCTGCCGGTGCTGCTCCCACCGGTGATCGCCGAGATGCCGCTGAGCAGGGAGCCCAGGCCGCCCTCATCGCCCAAGACGCCAATGCTGTTTGAAGCGCCGCCGCTGGAGGGCACGGCATCGGCGCTGGTGAGGGTGTAGCGGTTGGCAAAGGCTTCGGCGCGGGCGCGGCTGGCTTCGGACCGGGGCTTGTAGATGGCCAGCTGGTCGTTGAGGTAGCGGATCAAGGTCTGCAGGCTGCGCTGGCGCTTGCGGCCCGAATAATTCTGATAGGTCTCGGCCAGCTTGCGGCTGGCGGCGAGCACCAGGGCCGGGTCGGTGCCCTGGTAGGTCACATCGAGCACGCTGGTGCCCTTGGCGGCTTTGGCCCCCACGGCGCCGGCCCAGCCGCGCAGGCTCAGCCCCGCCCGTTGATCGGGCGGCAGCTGGCTTTTCACGTAGTCGAACACCGGCAGCAGCACCGACGGGCTCAGCAGGATCTTGAGCTCGGTCTCCTGGCTGCCGGCGCCGCCCGCGCCGCCCAGCAACCCTCCTCCACCCCCCAGGATTGCCGCCAGGCCCCCCCCTTGGGAGAGCAGGTTGCTCAGCATCGAGCTGCCCTTGTTATCGGCCAGCACGATCTGAAAATCGGCCTGCCACACGCGGGGTGAGCGGGCCGTGAGCACCGCCGCGCTCAGAAGGCCGCCGGCGCTGCAGGCCGCCACCACAGGCCAGCCGCGCCGCAGGGCCGCCCATAGGCGGCCAAAGTCGATCGATTCTTCTGCTGGCGCAGGAGCTGCGGGCGTGTTCACGGCGAGAAGATCCGGTAGAGCGAATACACGCTCAGGAAGGGCCCGGTGAATTCGTTGAGCACGCTGGAGCTGGCCGAGAGCAGCGATTCATTCACGCGCACGATGTCGCCGGCCATCAGGATCGGGTTCTTGTAGTCGCCCGTGGAGGCGCCGGGGCTGTAGCTGAAGCGGCGCCGGTCGGTCTTGCCCTCCTTGGTGAAGCGCACGAATTCCACCGGCCCGCGCAGCAGCTGGGGCCCACCAGCCGCCATCAGCGCCTGGTTGAGGCTCGAGCCCTGGGGCAGGGTCGCCGTGCCGGGGGCCTTCACCCGCCCGCTCACAAACACCTCGATGCGATCGGGCGACAGGTTGGTCTGCGCGGCCTGCAGCACCTGGTCGCGCAGCTCCACCGCGGAGCGGCTCACCACCACGATGTCGCCGTCGTAAAGGCGAATGTTCTGGGATTCATCGCCCTGGGTGAGCAGGCGTAAAAAATCCAGATCAGCCTGGATCTTGCCGCCACCGGCGCTCAGCGCCTGGCGCCGGGTGACGCTCACCTTGGCCAGATCCGAATAGGGGGTCACCCCAAGCCCTGCCCTGATCGCGTCAAACACGGTGGGCAACCGCAGACTGCCACTGGCCAGGCTGGTTCCCGGCGCATCCAGCCCCAGCCCGCCACCGCCGGCACTGGAAGGCGCCGCGCCTCGCCCGCTGCCCAGGCTCTGCAGTACCGAATTGGCCAGCGAGCTCAGGCCGGGGTTGCCGCTGATCGCGCTGGGCAGCTGGATGCCCCCCACGCTGCCGCCACCAATCGGGGCCACGGTGGTGGGCCCCGAGGCGGCCGAATCGTTGATCGCCTGCTGCCCGCTCAGGTAGTAGTAGCCAGGCCGGCGAACTTCGCCGCCCACATACACGCGGATCGGCCGGAAGGTCACCGGCCTCACATAGACCTCCGGCTTGCGCACGTAGGTTTTGAACTGCTGAGTGAGGAAGTAACGCAGCTCCTCCACGGTCAGCCCTTCCACAAACAGGGCCCGCAGCCGCGGCAGGTACAGGGTGCCGTCGGGCCCGATCGTGAACACGCCCGAATACTCAGGCACATCCAGCAGCTCTACCTGCACCGCATCCCCAGGCCCGAGGATGTAGCTGTCGACGACCGCCCTGCCGCTGATGCTGTTATTGCCTTGGATCGGCTGCGGCGCTTGGCGTGTGCGCTGAGCCAGGGCTGGCCAAGGTGCCAGCAGGGCCAAAGCAGCCAGTGCCAATGCCGCGTGCCTCCCGGCCAGGCCTGGAGATGGTGGATTCGAACGCCTCATCGGCCAGACATTACCTCCCCCTGCGGAATGTGCATTGCTGGTGGCCCAGCGCCCCTGGGGTGTGCGAATTTGAGGCTGTTCTGCTGCGTGATGGTTGAGCTCTGCTCCCATCCACAGCGATATGCGGCTTTTGTGCAGCATCAAGCCTGGACGAGGCTGCCGCCAAAGGTGGGCGCACTGGTGGTGGGCCCGCTCACCGAGGTGTCGTTGATCGCCTGCTGGCCGCTCAGGTAGTAGTTGCCGGTCCGCCGCACCTCGCCCCCCACGTAGACGCGGATCGGCCGGAAGGTCACCGGCCGCACGTACACGTCGGGGTTGCGCACGTAGGTCTTGAACTGCTGGTTGAGGAAATAGCGCAGCTCCTCAACGGTCAGCCTTTCAACATACAGGGCCCGCAGCCGCGGCAGGTACAGGGTGCCGTCGGGCCCGATCGTGAACACGCCCGAGTACCCGGGCACATCGAGCAGCTCGACCTGCACCGCATCGCCCGGCCCCAGGATGTAGGTGTCGTAGACCGCCTGCAACTGGCGCTGGGGCTGGGTTGCAGGGCTGGCTGGCTTGGGCGTGGGCCCAGCCAGGCTGGGTGGTGCGGATGCGGCAACCTGGGCGACCACCATGCCTGCGATCGAGAGCTGCAACCGACGGCGGTCGTGCGGCAAACCCGCATCCATGCGCTCATTGATTCCATATTACCGCCCTAGAGCTAAAGCCGCAGCGCCTCTATGTGCAAAGCGCACGCTTGTGGCCTGCCCTGGTTGTGCCAATCTGCAGTGGCGGTGCGGCATGAGACAGTGAGCCCTGCTCCTGTTCGGGTCCTCCATCCACGGACATGGTGCGCTCAACCCACAGCAGACGCACCTTCCGTAGTCTTCATTGCCTGCACTTAAGACTCGTCGTTGATGATCCTCGTGACCGTCGGCGCCGGCTACATTGGCAGCCACGCTGAGAGGGCCCTATTAGCCGCTGGCTATAGCCCGGTGGTGCTCGACAACCTGGTCTATGGCCACTGCCACATCGTCGAGCAGGTGCTGCAGGTGCCTTTGGTGGTGGGCCAGCTGGGCGATCGAGTTCTGCTGGATCAGCTGCTCAGCGGCAGGCATCCAGCCACAGGCGGTGAGCCGATCGATGCGATCCTGCACTTTGCCGCTTTAGCCTATGTAGGCGAGAGCGTGGCCGAGCCGGCCACGTACTACCGCAACAATCTGGGTGATTCACTCACCCTGCTGGAAGCTCTCAAGGCAGAAGGAGAACGCCGCGGCACTCCGCCCCTGCCCCTGGTGTTCTCCAGCACCTGCGCTACCTACGGCAGGCCTGAATCTGATCAGATCCCCATTGCTGAGTCCTGCCCGCAACGGCCGATCAATCCCTACGGCCGCAGCAAATGGATGGTGGAGCAGCTGATGACTGACTTCGGCGCTGCCTACGGGCTGCCGAGTGTGATCATCCGCTATTTCAACGCTGCCGGCGCTCATCCGTCTGCTGTTCTGGGCGAGGACCACACGCCCGAAACGCACCTGATACCGCTGGTGCTCGATGCCATGAGCGGTCGCATCCCCTATGTGAACATCTTTGGCGATGATTACCCCACAGCCGATGGCACCTGCATTCGCTATTACATCCACGTGAGTGATCTCGCCGATGCCCATGTGCTGGGTCTGCAAACTCTGCTGGATGGCGGCGGTCAGCATGTGTTTAATCTGGGCAATGACACCGGTTATTCCTTGCAGCAGGTGATTGATGCTGCCAAGGCCGTCACCGGTCGCAGCCTGTTGGCGCATGTGGCGCCGCGCCGCCTTGGCGATCTGCCGGTGTTGGTGGCCTCATCTGAGAAAGCGCGCCGCGAGCTGGGATGGCAACCTCGCTATTCACCAGAGCTGTCAACAATCCTCAACCATGCATGGGCTTGGCATCATGTGTGCCAAGGCGTGAATGTTGCAAACAATCAAGTGCATGCAGCGATACCCTGATGTGTATCCTCGCAAAGCCTATTATCGTTAAACCCAAAGAAGCTGACCTCGCCGACCAATGGCTGGTGTTCGAAACCAACCGCATCGAGAAGAAGAACTGGAAGGATATGTGGCCTATCGGGAGCTGTTTGCAATTTTGGCCTAAAATATCACAGTTTCTGAGAAAAGCTGCCCTGCAAGCAGAACTTTATTTGCGTGGCCTAGGCCCGCCGAGGCGACTGCTTCAAGAGCCGCCAGGCACTCCAGCCAAACGCACTCCCTCGACCGCCGCCGCGCGCTGGCACTCGGCACCACCAGCCCCTGCACGACCTACAGCCTCCAAGCACCCGTGCGCTTACCCGCCGCTCTCCGCATACCGCTCCAGCCCCTGCTCAGCCAGCAGCCCGGTGCCCAGCTGATCCGCCACACGGCCCGGCACCAGTGGCGCCTGCTGGCCCTAAACCTGGGCAGCAGCCTGGTGGAAGCAAGCACTGAAGGTGCCACGTTGGCCGTGGTGTTTCTGGCGGTGGATGTGCTGTCAGCGCCGGCAGCAGGCTTGGATTGGGCCACCAGCCCACTGGTGGCCTGGTGGCCGGCGGCGGCGACCTGGCTGAATGGGCTGCCGGCCACGGCGGTGTTTCTCAGCCTGTTGGCTCTGGCGGTGCTGCTGCAAGCGCTGCAAAGCCTGAGCAGGTTTTTCAACCAGGTGAGCGTGGGCTATTTCGCGGCCCGCTGCAACGCGCTGGTGACAGCCCGCATCCACAGCCAGGTGCTGAGCTTCAGCTTCCCCTGCGCCAGCGTCTACAAGGTGGGCGACCTCACCAACCACGCCGGCAGCGGGCCTGTTGCGATCTGCCTGCAGATCGAGCTCACCAGCACTCTGTTGGTGGGGGTGTTGCTGATCGCCACCTACCTGGTGGTGCTGGTTGGCATCTCGCCCTGGCTGCTGCTGGCGGTGGCGCTGATGGCCGGGCTGATCACGCTGCTGCAGAAGCAGCTGCTGCCGCGGATCACAGCGGGCTCCAGGGCGGTGAACGACGCCCAGGTGGCGATCAGCAGCCGCATCACGGAAGACTTCCAGGGTCTGCGCCTGCTGCATAGCAGCGGCCAGCTGGATGTGGCCGATCAGCATTTGCGCAGCGGCATGGGCTACCTGGAACGACAGCTGCGCGGCCAGGCTCGGCGACTGGCGGTGGTGGGGCCGTTTGCCAGCTTCCTGCCGATTCTGGCGATCGCCCTGATCGCAGCCCTGAGCCTGCTGCTGCTGAGGGAGCGCAACACCGGCGTAATTCCCAGTCTAGTCACGTTCGTGCTGGCGCTGCAGCGGCTGAACATGCGCCTCAGCGGCCTGGCCGGTACGGTGAACCAACTGGCCGACAACAGCGGCCGCATAGAGCGGCTGAACCAGATTCTTTCGGCAAACGGCAAACAGTTTCGCCGGCAAGGCGGCACCCCCTTCCAGGCCCTCGCGAGGGACATTCGTTTTGAGGCGATCGGCCTCCGCTACGCCCCCGAACTCCCCCCGGCCGTAGCCGACATCTCCTTCACGCTCCCCAAAGGCCAGATGCTGGCCCTGGTGGGCCCCAGCGGCGCCGGCAAGAGCTCAATCGCCGACCTTCTTACCGGCCTCTACGCCCCCAACACCGGCCAGATCTGGATCGACGACACACCCCTGGATCAACTGGAGCTGGCCAGCTGGCAGCAGCGGCTGGGGGTGGTGAGCCAGGACACGTTTCTGTTCAACGCCACCATCGCTGAAAACATCGCCTTCGGCACACCGGGGGCATCACGGGTCCAGATTCAGGCCTCCTGCCAGGCCGCCCAAGCTGAGGGCTTCATCGAGAGCTTGCCCGAGGGGTACAACACCATGGTGGGCGAGCGCGGCTACCGGCTCAGTGGCGGCCAGCGGCAGCGCCTGAGCCTGGCGCGGGCGATCCTGCGCGATCCGGAGCTGCTGATCTTGGACGAGGCCACAAGCGCTCTGGATTCCCAGAGCGAAAGACTGGTGCAGGAGGCCATCGAGCGCTTTGAGCGCCACCACACGGTGCTGGTGATTGCCCACCGGCTGAGCACGATCGTGCGCGCCGACCAGATCCTGGTGCTGGATCAGGGTCGTGTGCTCGAGCGCGGCAGCCACGCCAGCTTGCTAGCCCACGGGGGCCTCTACAGTCAGCTTTGGCAGCAGCAAACCCAAATAACCGGCCCACGCCTGACGTCCTAATGCCCTTCGATTCCAGCTCACGCATCCTTATCTCCTGCGGCACCGGCAGCTTCGACAAGGTGTTCATTGCTGAAACAGTCAGGCTTTATCCACACATCCAGCGGCTGGTGGTGTATAGCCGAGATGCACTCAAGCAGTGGGAGCTGCAACAGCTCTACCCGCCAGTCAACTTTCCCCAACCGCGTTTGTTTCTGGGCGACGTGCGCGACCGCTTGAGATCTTCGGCTCACGCTACGCCCCGAACTCCCCCCGGCTCTGGCCGACATCTCCTTCACGCTCCCCAAAAGCCAGATGCAGGTCCTAGTTGGCCCCAGCATCGCTGGCAAGAGCGCGATCGACGACTTGCTCAGCCTCTATACCCCAGCTCCGGAAGCTCTTGCCAGAGTTTAACTTGAACAACATTCTTAAATACTAATATGAGTTGTTATCTATGTCACTCTGAAGCCTTCCATCTGCGCGAGGGAATGGTAAGAGATGCACTTGATCTTGAGAATCGCGAATGTGATAACTGTGGTCTTGTTTATTCTTGATTACCCATAAGCCTCCGCGACCCTGAGATTCCGCTCGGTGCAAGGCATGCAGCAGCAGACCGCATTGGCGATTCGTTCGGTCATCGCTGCCAGCGAGAAGCGCCGGTTGAAGCGGAAGCAGTAGCCACCGAGGTAGCGCCTGGCGTACTTGTCAAATTTGAAGCCGTGGAATGTGCCGCTCAGGCTCGTTTTGAGGTTCCCCAGCAGTGTGTTGATCCAGCGGAACTGCGGCAGGTCATTGGGGTGCTTCCCACCGGTGACGATGGCCTCATGACTGCAACCTGCCGTGGTGACAGAGCGGAAGCAGGCCAGGCCATCGGAGAGCACAGCGCACCCAGGAGCCAGGTTCTCCCTGGCCCAGGCGCCGAGCGCCTCGGAACTGAAGCCAGCCACCGGCGTGATTTTGGCGTGAATCGGGTGACCTGCCTCGCTGAGGGAAACGGCTGCAACGATGGGAATCTTGTTCTCCGATCCTCGACCTGCCTTGCCGCCCGGTCGTTCTCCGCCGAGATAAGCATCATCCATCTGGATCTTTCCCCGCAGCATGTAGGCATCCTCCCGTTCGCTCATGGCCCTGAGAATCTTGTTGTGCAGCAGCCAGGCCGTGTTGTATTTGACGCCCAGATGGCGGCTGAGCTCAAGTGAAGAGATGCCGGTTTTGGCCTGCCCGATCAGATAGAAAGCCTGAAACCAAGTGGTGAGCGACAGTTTGGTGGCCTGCATGATTGTGCCGGCCGTGAGCGTGGCCTGGTGGCTGCAGGAACGGCACTGATAGCGCTTGAGCCGGCGGCCATAGACCAGGCCATGCTCATGGCTATTGCAGCGGGGACAGCAGAATCCATCAGGCCAGCGGGCTTTCTCCAGGGCTGCCTCACATTGCTCCTCGGCGCCGTAGAGCCGCTGGAACTCAGACAGGGAGAAGCCTTTCTGGAACTGGATCGCGCTGCGGGACACGGCTTGACTGGTATCTGTGTATCAGTCTAGAGCTCGGTCCTGCTCTTGGCGGAGCGAGCTGGGTAATCAAGTGTTTATTAAGGTTTGACAGCCCATATCGATGATGCGCACTATGAGAATTCTGGAATGTTTGGCTCAAAGCCACCAAACATTGAAGATTTGCTAAAAGCTACATCTGAAGATGACCAGCGCCGCTTTGAGATATTGAAATCATCCTTATTTAACAAGACTTTATTCGACTTTGGCTGCGGCTCCGCAGGTTTTTTAATGAGGGCCAACGATTTGGCGCATTCAGTAGCTGGTATTAAATTCGAAAGGCGAATGATTAAGCATTGGAAAGGGTAACTATTAATTTATTCTAAATTGGAATGAGCGGGGGAGGATGAGTATGATTTATTTACAGCATTTCATGTAATCGAGCATTTAAAAGACCCTAACAAAATCATCAAAGACTTATTGGAAATGCTTAAAGATAATGGTCGACTAGTAATCGAGGTTCCTAGCTCTGATGATACCTTGCTTGCATTATACAAAAGTGAAAAATTTCAAAAATTTACTTGCTGGAGTCAACATCTTTATCTATTCAACTCGAGAACATTGTGTGAGCTAGCTAAACAGGCAGGCGCTAGAATTATAGCAATAAAGCAATTTCAACGTTACTCATTATCAAATCACTTATATTGGTTATACAATGGAAGACCTGGCGGGCATAAAAAATGGAATTTTCTCGACACAGATGCTTTCCATGAAGCTTATTCAAATATTCTCGCTTCCTTAGGCAAATGTGATACTATTATAGCATACTTAGAAAGAGATGTTTGGTGGTAAATGTATGCATAACAGCTTTCGCGATGCAAGTTTCTCTTACATAATTGCCGAAATTGGCGTTAACCATAACGGGGATGTGTGTCTAGCGAAACAAATGATTGATTCCGCAAAGGAGGCTGGTGCTGATGCTGTAAAGTTTCAGACTTTTTCGGCAGATTCATTAGTATCTCTAGAAACGCCAAAAGTTAATTATCAGAAAAATACAACCTCTCCTGACGAAACTCACTACGATATGATTCGTAGATTAGAGCTAGACCACCAAGCCCATTATGAGTTGTTCAACTACTGTACTGAGAAGTCAATAGACTTTTTGTCTACTCCCTATGATATAGATAGCGCACAATTCTTATTAAAACTAGGGGTAAAACTGTTTAAGACAGCTTCTGCCGACATTGTTGATTTGCCGTTGCAGCGCTACATTGCTTCCGCTTGTAAGCCCACAATAGTGGCAACAGGCATGGCTTGCTTGGGTGAAATCGAGCAGGTCGTTGATCTTTATGAGGAGGTTGGCAATCCAAATTTGCTTCTATTGCATTGTGTTTCCAATTACCCTTGTTCTGACCAGTCCCTCAACTTACGGGCAATGAAAACTTTGGCTCAGGCTTTTTCCTTGCCTGTAGGATTCTCTGATCATAGTGAGGGTTTCTTAGCTGCTGTGGTTGCTGTCTCTATGGGGGCAAAGGTGATTGAGAAACACTTTACCCTCGACAAAGCAATGTCTGGCCCTGATCACAGAGCTTCATCAACGCCTGAAGAATTTGCTCAACTAGTTCAGTATGTGCGTCGGACTGAGGTCATGTTAGGTTCATCTCGCAAGACCTGTCAGCCTGAGGAACGACAAATGGCAATGGTGTCTCGTAAAAGCATAGTGTTGGCTCGATCGATGCAGGTTGGTGAGGAAGTCACACTCAGCGATATCCGCATGATGCGCCCCGGTACAGGTTTGGGTTCTAGCCTTATACCTAAGGTAATCGGTCAAAAGGTTCGTAAGGATCTGAGTGTTGGACATCAATTGACCTGGGCTGATCTCGTCAAGTGAGCGCTATTTAATGAATGAACTAAGACAAGCATTGTTGATCGGTACCGGTGGACATTGCCGAGTGGTACTTTCCTTACTAAGAGACTGTAAGCAGCATAAAGAATTAGGAATTCTCGATCTTGGAGAGCATCGACCAAATGAAAGTATTATGGGGACTCCGGTGATTGGTTCAGTATCTTACTTAAATAACTTCTCTGAAGTTTCCAAGCTAGACATTTTTCTGGCCATTGGTAATAATGAAACGAGGCGTTTATGGTGGGAAAAATTAACACATTCAGGCTTCAATCTGCCTAGTCTGATTTCGCCTTTCGCAATTGTTGACCCAACGGCTTGTATCAAAGAAGCGAACATAGTCTGCGCCAGAGCCTTTCTGGGACCAGAATCTATATTGGGTAATAATAATCTTGTAAATACCGGTGCGATTGTTGAGCACGAAGCTCTCTTGGCAAGTCATTGCCATTTAGCTCCCTCCTCAACGGTTGCTGGGCGCTGCCGTATTGGTAATCAATGTTTTATTGGGGTTAACGCAACAGTAATTGATCGATTGCAGATTGCAGAGAGAACGACGATTGGCGCTGGTGCCACTGTAATCTCTAGTATTGTAAATCCAGGAGGCATATATGTTGGCACTCCCGCTAAGAGTCAAGACTAAAGGATAAAACATTATGATTTACATATCTACAGGGGGAATACGTCATCAGTCGGCCGCAACCTCCGCGAGATCATTTTATGACCATGGAATTAAAGCAGTTGAGTTGTCTGGTGGAAGTTTTTCACCTACTTATGAAACTGACTTAAAAAGTTTAGCTGGGGACATGGTCTTACAGGTTCATAATTATTTTCCACCTCCTGAAAAGCCTTTTGTATTTAACCTTGCATCTGCAGACTCAGAAATATTGCAGTGCAGTATCTCTCATGTGCGCTCTGCCATGAGACTAGCTCTAGCATTAAACCGTCCAGTATACAGTTTCCATGCGGGTTTTCGTATTAGTCCTAAAGTTTCTGATTTAGGACAAACTCTAGGTAAATATAGCTTGTTAGATCGAAATACGGCTTTATTCCAGTTTGGTGAACGGGTTATTCAACTCGCTGAAGAGGCAAAACGAGAAGGCGTACTACTCTTAATAGAAAATAATGTATCAACAAAAGCTAATCTAGAAACTTATTGCGAAGATCCTTTATTACTTACGCATCCTGATGAGATCGCTGAGTTCATGAAAGAAATGCCTTCTAATGTTAAATTTCTGCTCGATGTTGCTCATCTTAAGGTTAGTTCGAAAACTCTGGGATTTGATCTAGTTGAAGCCCACGAAAAGGTAAAACCATGGATTAGAGGCTATCATCTTAGTGATAATGATGGAAATGTTGATAGCAACGATCCTGTAAAAGAGTCTAGTTGGTTTTGGCCTGCCTTAAATCCTCAACTTGATTATTATACTTTAGAGATATATCGAGCCTCAGTACTAGAGCTGGTAGAGCAACTTAATCTTGTTGGGCAGAAGATAAATAAGTTGCGCACATTTGCTGATTAAGGTTATTAAAGTGGATAAGGTAGTGCCCATCGAACAAATGGTCGTTCAAGAGCATCTTAAATTAGTGGATGCTATGAAGGTAATAAATAAAAATGAGCAAGGCATTTGTTTTGTATTAGCAAATAAAAACTTGGTTGGCGTGTTGACCGATGGAGACATCCGTCGATCTCTATTACAGGGTCGCGATACCAATGATTGCCTTAAGGACATAATTAACCGCGACTTCTTTAGTCTTTCTAGTGATAGCTCAACTGATAATATTCAAAAAAGTCTGATCAAGTATAGATGTATTCCAATCACTAATCATCGCGGTGAATTAGTTGACTATGCTTCGGCTATAAGTTATAGCCAAATACCATTAATTAAGCCAGTATTAGATGGCCGCGAATTAGAATACATTACCGATTGTATTTTAACCGGCTGGATTTCTTCTCAAGGTAAGTACGTAAACTTATTTGAAGAAGGGTTTAGTCAATACGTCGGCGGTACTCATTGTCTGGCCGTATCTAATGGAACTGTAGCTTTACATTTAGCCCTTGCGAGTCTTGGTATTGGCCCAGGGGACGAGGTGCTTGTGCCTAATTTGACCTTTGCGGCATCTGTCAATCCAGTCTTATATGTAGGAGCAACTCCTGTGTTGATAGATGTTGACCCTACTTCAATGGCCATTGATGTGAATTTAGCTGAACAGGCGATTACGCCTAGGACCCGGGCAATTATTCCAGTGCATTTGTATGGTCATCCTGCTGATATAGATCGGGTTATGGCCCTAGCCGATAAATTTCAACTGTTAGTTATTGAAGACTGTGCTGAAGCATTCGGCAGTTTTTATAAAGGAAAACATGTTGGCAGATGGGGAGATGCAGCTATCTTCAGCTTCTTTGGTAATAAGACCCTGACTACTGGTGAGGGGGGCATGGTGCTCTTCAAGGACAAAGCTATATATGACCGAGCCCGCATCTTGCGGGATCATGGTATGTCGCCAGAGCGACGCTATTGGCATGATGAGGTGGGCTATAACTACCGCATGACTAATCTACAGGCGGCTGTTGGGGTAGCTCAGTTAGAACGTGCTGATTTTTTTGTTGAAAGAAAACGTTGGATTGCTGAGCAGTATCGCAAAAGGTTATCTCTATTTCGTTGTCTAAAGCTTCCTCAAGAATACGGTGACGTGACTAATTCCTACTGGTTATATACTATTTTGCTAACGGGAGAAGTTGCTCCAAAACGAGATCAAATCATTAAATTAATGAAGCTGAATGGTATTGAGACTCGACCGGTTTTTTATTCAATGCATCGAATGCCTCCCTATCGAGCATTTTCAATTAATGGAGCATCTTACCCTGTTTCTAGTTACATTTCCGACTCAGGCATTAGCTTGCCTTCTGGGGTAACATTAGAAATTTCTGACATTGCTAGAGTGTGTGATTCTCTCGCCCAAGTGCTTGACACAATACTAAGCTTAAAATCTGTATGAATTTTGTAAAACTTGTGTTCTGACGATGGCTACTCTTAACTGGTGCTCTCATTGTTTGGCCATGTCAACCCGGCCTCGCATCACCTTTGATGAACGTGGCTGGTGCAATGCCTGTCGTTGGATGGAAAAAAAGCAAACCTTAGATTGGCCGGCAAGGCAACAGCAACTAGAAGTACTTCTCGACAAACATCGGCGCGATGATGGCCGGTTTGATTGCTTAGTGCCGGTCAGTGGCGGTAAGGACGGATCCTATGTTGCCTATAACCTTAGGCACAAGTATGGAATGCACCCCTTATGCCTGACGGTAACCCCTCCTTTACCGTTATCTCTGGGGGAAAAAAACCTGCGATCCTTTGTTGAAAGCGGATACAATCACATTACCGTCAACCCTGCCTACGAGGCCATGCGCACCCTCAACCGGGTGGGACTCGTTGAAATGGGTTTTCCCTACTATGGCTGGTTGATTGCGATTCAATCCGCTCCAGTGCGACTGGCTAATCAACTGGGTATTGGGTTGATTTTCTATGGTGAAGATGGGGAGGTAGAATATGGTGGTTCTACGGAAACTAATAATAACCCGATTTACGATGTGCAGTATATGCAGCGCATCTACTTAGAGGGCGGCTACGACAAGGTTTTGAATGATTCAGGTTTGCCCGATCAGGATTTGGTGTTCTTCCGGTTTCCTGACGCCTCTGATCTGGCGCGAATGCCCCTTGATATTACTCATTGGTCCTATTTTGAAAACTGGGATCCCTACCGCAATTACCTGGTGGCTAAGGAACACTGCGGCTTGAAGGAAGCCGAAAGTTCTAATGTGGGTACCTTTACCAACTTTGCCCAAAATGACCAGGCTTTGTATGCCCTCCACACCTACTTGATGTATCTAAAGTTTGGTTTTGGACGGGCCAACCAGGATGCCTCCATTGAAATTCGTCGTGGTGCTATGGACCGCTCCCAGGCGGTCAATCTGGTGCGGCTATACGATGGTCAGTATCCGCAGGAATTCTTGGCGACCTACCTGGAGTATTACCAGATGAACCAGGCAGAGTTTCATAGCGTCCTTGATCTCTGGGCCAATCGTGACCTATTCGAAAAGGTAGATGGCTACTGGCAACCCCTGTTTACTGTGGTGTAAAAATGGCAGCAGATATTGTCCTGATTGATTACGGCATGGGCAACCTCTGGTCTGTGGGCAGTGCTTTAAATTATCTTGGTTGTCAATCAACTATTAGTGGCGATCCAGGGCGGGTAGCCAGGGCTGATGCCTTAATTTTGCCAGGGGTAGGATCCTTTCGTCAGGCCATGGAGGTGCTGAGAACTAGCGGACTGGCTGACGCGATTACGGATGCTGTATTAGGGCGGCAGCGTAAAATATTAGGTATTTGCCTGGGCATGCAACTTTTTGCTGAATCTGGCTCCGAGGATGGTTTTAGTCAGGGGTTAGGGTTCATCCCAGGTGGAGTAGATCGCTTTGCGAGGGATCAATTAGGAACCCTGAAGGTTCCACACATTGGGTTTAACCGGGTCGTTGCCAGTGATCAAAGTCGCCTTTTTCAGGGCTTAGTCGGGCCAACAGATTTTTACTTTGTCCATTCCTATCGCCTCTTGCCCACAAATCTGCCGGGTCAGTCAGCAACCTGTCATTATGGTGTTGACTTTCTAGCAGCCTATGATGATGAAAATATTTTTGCTACCCAGTTTCACCCTGAGAAAAGCCAGACCAACGGCCTGTTAGTACTTAAAAATTTCCTGGACAGCTAACACCTTGATAGCTAGGGCAACAATATGCTGAAAAAGCGGATTATTTTTACCCTCCTCTACGACTCTGGTTCCTTCATGCTCAGTCGTAACTTTCGTCTGCAGCGGGTGGGTAATCTTGACTGGCTGCAACGGCATTACAACTTCGCTGATGTATCCTTCTTTATTGATGAGTTAATCGTTTTAGATATCACCCGGGGGGGAGATCGCCACCTGGATGAGTTTTGTCATACCCTGGAGGCCTTGACCGCGGGGTGTTTTATTCCCATTGCCGCCGGTGGTGGAGTGCGCAGCCTTGACCAGGCCAGGACATTACTGCGATCGGGGGCGGATAAAATTGTGGTCAATTCTCTCCTCTTTGATCATCTAGATCTGGTGCAGGACCTGGCCTCGGCCTTTGGGCAGCAATGTGTGGTGGGATCGGTGGATCTGAAGCGGCACAGCGATGGCAGCTACCAGATCTATACCCATTCTGGCAGTCAACTCCTGGCCCAACCCCCCCAAATCGCGCTCCAGTGGCTGACCCAGAGCTTTGTTGGAGAACTTTATCTCAACTCCATTGACAGGGATGGCACAGGCCAAGGCTATGACTTTGACCTGCTCGATCAATTACCCGCTGACTGCGGTGTTCCAGTGATCTTAGCGGGGGGGGTTGGCAATGGAACGCAGCTAGCAGTGGGTTTTGCCGACCCTAGGGTGGATGCGGTGGCGACGGCTCACCTGTTTAATTTCCTGGGGGATGGGTTGCAACGAGCTCGTCAAACACTGATTGATCAGGGAGCCAATCTAGCGGTATGGCCCAGCTTAGACCAACTTGGCTTAAGGCAAACCCTTGAATAGGTCACAGCATGATCGAACGGGTTCTCATCGTCGGTCACGGCAGCATTGGCCAGCGTCATCTCCGCATCCTTCGGCAAACCCTGCCCCAGGCGGATATTCGGGTGTTACGGCATTGCCCTGGAATTGAGGTATCTGAGTTGGCTAATGGGGCTTATCACGAACTAGCGGAAGCCTGTGCCTTTGCCCCCCAAGTGTCGATCATTGCTAACCCGGCGCCCTTTCACCTGCAAGCGGCTACAGCCCTGGTGGCTGTGGGCAGCCATCTGTTGATCGAGAAGCCCCTATCCCATGATTTGGCTGGGGTTGAGGCTTTGTTACAGCAGGCTCATTCCCGGGGGGTGGTTCTACAAGTGGGCTATAACCTGCGTTTTTTGCATTCTTTAGCCACGTTTCGCCACCTTTTACATCAGGGTGAAGTCGGACAGGTGTTATCTATACGATGTGAAGTTGGTCAGTACCTGCCCACTTGGCGTCCCGATAGCGACTACCGCCAAGGCGTTTCCGCCCAAAAATCCTTGGGCGGAGGGGTTTTGCTAGAACTGAGCCATGAGATTGACTACCTGCGCTGGATTTTTGGTGAGATAAATTGGTTGAAGGCTTATTTCGACCATCATAGTCAGCTAGAAATTGATGTGGAAGATGTTGCCCACTTGATTTTGGGCTTTTGCCCTAGTTCAAGTTTTGGAGCAACTTCTGGGCCTGTGGCCTCCTTGAATCTCGACTTCCTGCGTCATGACCCAACCCGACTTTGTACTGCCATTGGTGAAAGGGGCAGTCTGCGCTGGAATGGATTAACCGGCACCGTTGAACTTTACATGGCTGGTGGTGATGGCTGGAAGTTGGTTTACCACCATCCACACCAGCGAGATGATAGCTACTTTGCCCAATGGCACAGCTTCCTAGACTGTGTCCATAATAATCGTACCCCCCTAGTCTCGGGTGAGGATGGCTATGCTGTGTTAAGGATACTCGATCTTGCTCGCTCTATTTAGTCCTCTTCTCCCGTTGCTTACTAAGAACTAACCATGACTAATGTTGCGTTTATCTTTGCTCGTGGAGGTTCAAAGGGCTTACCGGGAAAAAATATCCGCCCCTTTGCGGGCAAACCCCTAATCGCCTGGGCGATCGCCCATGCCCAGGCAGTGTCTAGAATTTCCAGGGTATTTGTTTCTACCGACTCGGAGGAGATTGCAGCGGTGGCTCTTGCCCATGGAGCTGAGGTGCCCTTTATCAGGCCAGCTAAACTGGCTCTGGATGACAGCCCGGAGTGGCTAGCTTGGCGCCACGGGCTGCAATTCCTACAAGAGAGCACAGGAGCTTTGCCAGAGGCCATTGTTTCGGTGCCGACCACAGCCCCCCTACGGTTACCTATAGATATTGACCATTGCTTGGATGAGTTTGCCCGGGGTGCGGCTGATGTTGTAATTACCGTAACCGAGGCCCACCGTAATCCCTATTTTAATATGGTGAAGCGCAATCCCGATTGTAGTATGGGGTTAGTCATCCCCCCGGCTCGGAAGGTAACCCGCCGTCAAGAGGCACCGCCGGTTTACGATATGGCTACGGTGGCCTACGTGGCTCGACCTGAGTTTGTGTTGAATCACCTAGGACCCTTTGCTGGGCATGTGCGAGCGGTGCAGGTGCCGGTTGAACGAGCGATCGACATTGATACAGCTTTTGACTTCTACCTAGCTGAGTTTCTAATGAGCCAACGCCAAGTTCAATCAATGCCTAATGGTGACTAGTTTTCGTCAATTAATGAGCCTGCAGGGCCGTCGGGCTCTGATTACCGGAGCCACCGGTAGATTGGGGGCGACTATTTCCGAGACCCTGGCGGAGCTCGGCGCAGATCTAGTTCTGGTGGATCGGCCCGGTACGGTGTTTGATCCACTGCTCCAGAGTTTGCAGATTCTAACCAAGTCAACATCAGCTGCGTTCCAGACTATTCACTGTGACTTAGAGCGGGAAGAACATCGGTGTGACTTGATTCAAACCCTCGGGGCCGATGGGCAGGGGCTCAGTGTTTTGATCAACAATGCGGCCTTTTTGAGTAACTCTGATCTTCAGGGCTGGGCGGTTCCCTTTGAACAGCAAAGCCTTGAAACCTGGCGACGAGCTCTTGAGGTTAACCTGACCGCGGTCTTTCACCTCTGTCAAGGCTTAGCATCCTTGCTAAGATCCTCCCCAGGAAGTTGTATTATTAATGTTGCTTCAATTTATGGTCACCATGGCCCAGATTGGAGCCTCTATGAAGGAACATCGATGGGAAACCCGGCAGCTTATGGGGCCACTAAGGGAGGCTTGATTCAGCTAACCCGCTGGCTTGCCACCACGTTAGCCCCCGACGTGCGGGTGAATGGGATTTCGCCGGGGGGAATATATAGGAATCAGCCAGAGGTTTTTGTGCAGCGCTATAACCAGCGAACTCCCATGGCCCGCATGGCGACGGAGGACGACTTTCGTGGGGTTGTTGGTTTCCTAGCTAGTGACCTATCGTCCTATGTGACTGGCCAAGTGTTGCAGGTAGATGGCGGGTGGTCTAGCTGGTAAGATATACTATAGTCATATATCTTCCGCTCTGGGTCCTTTGTTGCCATGAGCACTTTTCTAGAACTGCTATCAATAAAGTAGCCTAACAGTAATACAACGCCTTAAATCTCTCAAACCAAAAATTTGATTCATGGATTCAATCTCTCTTAGAATTATTAAAGGTAATGATGCAACAAGTAATTGGCTTTTAACTACAGCTATTGGAGCGAATTATTTGACCCAATGGATGGAGACAGTATCGTCAACCTGGATTAACTACGCAGAAAAATACAATTTGGGAATAGCAGTTGTTGTTCAAGACATATACAAAGAGAATTATCCTAAGCTAAATGGTGCATGGCAAAAACTGTTGGCTCCTAATTTTCTGCGCCAATATTTATCTAAGGATTTACGGTGCGTTTTAATCGATACAGATATAATTATTGCACCTGGTGCCTCGAATATTTTTCCCGAAGTGAAACCTGGAAATATTGGTGTAATATCCTCGGAAGTAGGCTTACCATACGAAGCAGATCGCCTTCGAAATCGCATCTCTATGTTAAGACGTTTTTATATTGATAATGAGTTTCCCCTGTCTAGCTTATTAAATGCAAAGCCTAGACAAATTTTTGAGTGGGCTAACCTCTATCCAGGCTTCAACAATTACTTTTGCTCTGGATTGTTGGTTGTTGATACAATTACCCATGCTGATCTTCTGGAATCATGGTATATGGAAGCACCACTTAATGATTCGTATCAATCGATTGACTGGGGGGAAGAGCTTTGGCTAAATTATTGCGTACAAAGTTCTGATAATGTTCAATGGCTTGATTATACTTGGCAAGCTCTATGGATTTATGAAGTTGCTGCTTTATACCCATTTTTATATTATTCTAAATGCAGTGCAGAAGTTCGTTCTTGGTGTCTTGCAAGTATACTTTCGCGCTGTAACTTTCTACACCTGGCTGGGCGCTGGGAGAGCGCTCTGATTAAGGCTATAACCCCGTCGTTACCTGCCATGAATACTACGTTTGAAGTGTTCTGTTCAAACCTACGTGAACATGAACTGAGTCACATTGAACCAGTACTACGGGGTACGCTGATACCTCCATCAGACTTTTAAATACTTACCAATATGACTATGACTTTAAATAGTGAACGCTTGCCTTTATATCCACTATTTATTGTCAGTAGATGAGGCGTTTTTCCTTGTTAATTGCTTCGGGCGGTTACAGCGCTTGCCTTATAGTCTAGGGCATAAGAATTATGTCTACTTACCTGAGAAAAAGCACTACTTTCTTGTCTGATTTAGGTAGGATAAGTATTGATAAATTGTTCCAAGCTACTGCCTTTATAGGATATGCTTATTAATACCAATAATTATTTCAAGGTGTTAATTATAGTTAAAACAGAGAGACATCTGCTTTTTCACATTTGATCAAAATAAGTTTGTAATATTACTACTCACATTTAAACATAAATCCTGATGACCCTGCGTAATTGAGAATCAATCTTAAACTTTTTTATTCTTCGACATAATGAACCGTAAAGCAGCTAAAAAAACAATTATCTATGGTGCGGGTGTAAGACTAAAGCATTTTATAAAAAATAATCATGGGCGTGAGTATATTGCTATTATCGATAGAAACCAAGAGCTGATTGGTACTGAGTATTTAGGAATACCTGTCACAGGAGTTGATATATTGAAACACGTAAGTTATGACGAGGTTGTTGTTGTTATATCTGACCTTAGCGTTAAGCGTGTTCTTATTGATAATGGATGTGATCCAAACTTAATTTACTATCCGAGTAAGGATCAAATGGGTGAAGGGCTTTTTTATTCAGCAGAAGTTCGCCGTGCCTGCCTTAAGTTGCTAAGTGAACTTTTTGAACGTGCAGATCAATACAAAATTAACTTAATTGCTGAGTTTGGAACAGCATTAGGGTTATACCGAAATCGCGATTTAATTGTTTATGACGATGATATAGATCTTTCGGTTCCATCTGAGCATTTTGAACATCTATTAGAAGTCTTTCATAAAAAAAAATTTGCGCATGATCTTAGTTTTTGTCTCGATGATGATAGGGGCGGGTCTGCTTCACTCTTAGGTCAAATAATTATTAATAATGTTACGGTCCCAATCTGTATTTATCAAAGGTTTTCCAATGGTCATATGTCTTATTGTACTGGCGAGATTTTTGGCCAACTTCGATCAGAGTTGTTCAATTCCCGCACGAGTATAGAACTCATTTTTGGAAAATTCTGGCTACCTGGTGATATTGAGCTATATTTATTAGATCTCTATGGCGATGATTGGATGATTGAAAAAAGAAAGTGGTCTTTTTGTTCGTACGCAAATGTGTGACTATCGGCACGGCAGTAAAAGATGCTTTGCAATTCGAACAGGATAGCATTTTGTATCATTGTACGATCAATGATTCTTATGTCTGCCTTGACTCCCGTCGTGTGGGTCAACAGGACCCTTATATCAGCATCAAGTATTGCGAAAATTACAAGTGGCTGAATGACAATTAGCGTAAATTATTTAATTGTCCCGAAGCCATCATACATATCATCGGACATTTGAATGCGCAACACCCCATGAACCAATGCCATTTCCAGGGTCCCGAGATGGATGCCATACATGGATTACCTGTGATTCTTGCGAAAACACCCCATGGCGGCTCTGAATGATCCGTAAAATGTTATCTGCTTTTATTTGACCTTGATAAAAGTGCTGGGCTTCTGCCGTTTATTTGTGAAAAAACAACAACAAATCAGATCGCGCCTCTCATACGCGGTCAACCCATAAAGTTGTTGGCATAATAATGAATTTTGTTTGGACGAACTAATAGTCTATGAAATTGCAATCTTGAGGTATTATGGAATCTAAAAAAGTATATGTAGGCATGAGTGCTGATCTAGTTCATCCCGGTCACCTTAACATAATCAAAAAGGCGGCTGAATTGGGTGAGGTCATGGTCGGTTTGCTGACAGATCAAGCAATCGCGAGTTATAAGCGATTACCTTTTATGGACTTCGAGCAACGCCGTCTGGTAGTTGAAAACTTAAAGGGCGTTAACCGAGTTGTACCTCAAGAGACATTAGACTACGTTCCCAATTTGCGAAAATATCGACCTGCTTTTGTTGTACACGGTGATGATTGGCGAGAAGGCGTGCAGCGTATGGTTCGCGAGGATGTTATCGCCACACTTACCGAATGGGGCGGCGAGTTGATTGAAGTGCCCTATACCCAGAGTATTTCTTCGACTCAACTAAACAAGGCACTCAAAGAAATCGGGACAACTCCGGATATTCGTCGCAACAAACTTCGTCGCCTGCTCAATGCGAAACCACTGCTGCGTTTTCTTGAAGCACATAATGGCTTGACTGCGTTGATTGTCGAAAATATCGGATTAGATATAGATCAAGGTCGTAAGGAGTTCGATGGCATGTGGGGTAGTAGCCTTACGGAATCGACAGTAAAAGGAAAACCTGACATCGAGGCTCTTGATGTCACGGCGCGTATGCAGACCTTGAATGATATCATGGAAGTCACAACTAAGCCGCTGATTTATGATGCAGATACCGGTGGCAAAATTGAACATTTTACGTTTACTGTCCGCACGCTGGAGCGGTTGGGTGTTTCGGCTGCGATTATTGAAGACAAAACCGGTCTGAAGAAGAACTCCCTGTTAGGAAACGATGTTGCACAAACACAAGACACCATCGAAGCTTTTTCTGCAAAAATTCGTGCTGGTAAGGCCGCACAGGTTAGCGATGATTTTATGATCATTGCCCGCTTAGAGAGCTTGATACTGGATGCAGGGATGGATGACGCTGTGACCCGAGCCAAGGCGTATATCGACGCTGGTGCTGATGGCATCATGATCCATAGCCGTAAAAAAGACCCCGCAGAAATTTTTCAATTCTGTGAGTTCTTTAAGTCATTTGAACGGCATGTACCGTTAATCGCGGTTCCGTCCAGTTATAACGCCGTGACTGAGCAGGAACTGGCAAAACGTGGCGTCAACATTGTCATCTACGCAAACCAATTACTCCGCGCAGCTTATCCAGCGATGATCAAAACGGCAAAGTCTATTCTTGAGTATGGTCGAAGCCTAGAAGCAGATTCAGAGTTGTTGTCCATTAATGAAATCCTTGAATTGATTCCTGGAACCAAATAATGATTCAGCCTGATCGTCTTTTTGCTGCCTTGGCTGAGCGTGGATTCGATTTTTTTGCTGGTGTTCCTGATTCACTTCTCAAGGATTTTTGCGCTTATGTCACCGATCATGTCTGTGCCACACATCATGTTATCACAGCAAATGAAGGAAATGCTGTCGCGTTAGCGGCAGGACACTATTTGGGAACCGGAAAGCCTGGGTTCGTGTATTTACAGAATTCTGGGCTGGGGAATACGGTGAATCCCTTGCTTTCCCTCAATGATCCAGAAGTCTATGGTTTACCAGTATTGCTGATGATCGGTTGGCGGGGTGAGCCCGGCGTCAAAGACGAGCCACAACACATCAAACAAGGGCGAATCACGCCAGCTTTGCTGGATGCGATGGAGATTGCCTGGCAAGTCCTGGATTCCAGTACGCAAGATTTGAACGCCGTTCTGGATACATCCCTTCATCAGATGCAGCGCCACCCCGGGCCTGCGGTTTTGCTGGTTCGCAATGGCACTTTCGCTCCTTACAAATTAACGAATAATGTACACAATCAATTTCCGCTGGTACGTGAGCAAGCGATTCAGAGGCTTATTGAGCAGCTTGGCAGCACCGACCGAGTTGTGGCCACAACAGGTATGTTGGCTCGTGAATTGTATGAGTTGCGTATGGCCCGGGGTGATGGTACGGGGAATGATTTTCTGACAGTCGGCTCGATGGGACATGCCGCTTCCATCGCACTGGGGCTTGCACTCAGTCAACCCGAACGGCGGGTGATTTGCCTGGACGGCGATGGTTCGGTCCTGATGCACATGGGATCGTTAGCGATTATAGGGCAGTCGCATCAAGGAAATTTAGTCCATGTGGTACTTAATAACGGGGCGCATGATTCCGTCGGTGGCCAACCAACCTGTGCGTTTACAATTGATCTGGCGGGTGTTGCCAGGGCTTGTGGTTATGAGAATGTCTTGGTGGCCGCAGAATTACAAGAGGTTGACCATGCTTTTGCTTCCTTGATGGCACAAAAAGGTCCTTCTTTTCTGGAAATACGATTGAACAAAGGCGCACGAGCGGATCTGGGCCGCCCGCTCTCATCCCCTGCAGAGAATCGTGAGGCGCTTATGGCCGGTTTGGGTGTGAAACAGCGTTGAGCATGGCACACTGGGCCCACTACAACCCGGTCCGAATTCATTTCGGTCGAGGCTGTAGGTGCTCGTTGGCAGACGAGCTTAACGAGCAGCGCGTACTGATTGTGTGCAGCCCACGAGGTCGTCAGCAGTTGGAATCGGATGCACCGCTTGGTCAGGCGATCCGCTCTGCTAAACGCATTCTCTGGATGGATTCTGTTGAGACGAATCCTGATCTTAATCGCTTGCAGGAACTGACCAATGAGCTACAATCAGCGATCCTAGATTGCGTGGTTGCCTTTGGTGGAGGAAGTGCAATCGACAGCGCAAAGGTGTTAGCGCTGGCATTGTCTCCTGCTGCCCGTAAACGATCTCTTCGAGAATTGCTTGCTGCAGCTTCTAGCTTACCGATTTGTACTTCGCTACCGCTGTATGCAGTTCCTACTACAGCTGGAACCGGTAGTGAAGTCACACCGTATGCCACAGTCTGGGATCATAGTGAACGACGCAAGCTCTCGTTGGCAGGTCCGGCTGTGTATCCACGTTCAGCTTTTGTTGATTCCGAACTCAGTGCATCTGTTCCGTACAATTCGAGTTTAAGCACAGGACTTGATGCCATTAACCAGGCAGCGGAATCTATCTGGAACCGCAATATGACACCCATAAGTGAAATTCTCGCCCATCGAGCACTGCAACAGGGCATTACGGCATTGCCAATGTTGCTGAATGATCTGGAGAACCATAACCTTCGTGGTACTATGGCCGAAGTCAGTTTGCTTGCAGGCTTGGCCATTAGCCAGACCCAAACTTCTCTGTGTCACGCGATCTCCTACCCTCTTACCTCATACTTCGGCGTGCCACATGGACTGGCTTGCGCTTTCACTATGCCGGCTGTGTTACGCCATAACCTGTCTGCTGACGACGGGCGGTTTATGCGTTTGGCCAAGGTGTTGTGCCCCCATAAATCAGAAAGTTGCCAAGAGTTGCTCCATCTCTTTAATGGGTTTAATCAATATTTACAGGTGGCGATAAAAGTCCGGCAGATTGTGGGTTCCGTGGACTTGCTCATCGGACTGTGTGAACAAATGTATACCCTAGGCAGGTCTGATAACGCCATGGCAAGCGTCAATGATGACGTTCTTAAATCTATTATATACGAGGCTTGGAAAAGTTGATCTATCTTTGGCGTCAAGTTTCATTTATTGTTGTTGTAGAAAAGTTCTAAAATGAGACATGTAGTGTTTTTATTATTGACTGTTTCACTTGTTTTTAAATTAGTACTTCCTCTGTGTTAAAAAATTTTTAATTAAATAGTAAATATGGCATTAAAAAAAATGTACAATTATTTAAAGACTCTAATTCAAGGAATAAAAAAAAGTATTTATAATACATTAAGTATCCCAATAAAAGTATATCGTTCAATTTATTTTCTGACTAGAAACACAAAATTTGATGCTAAGGATAGAAAGAGTGTTAGTAAAATTGACCTATTTCTGTTATTGGATTCTCATATTAAACAACACCTTCACATTAACACATTGATGATTAAATATCATCGCAAAGCATTTAATAATAACAAAATATTACTTTTAAATGCGCCTTCCCTGATCATTCTTGAGAATAAAATATATTTCAAAGATAACATATTTAATTTTGATTACATTATTAATACTGCTCGTGAAAGTGAGTCACTTGGTTTTTCTTGGTATAATACAATTGATGGAGTGCAAATTTATTCGTTAATTAGTGATACAAGTGAGGAAATCTTACGTAGTGTCTACACTGAAATAGCATCAGTTCCTGATAATGATCTTGACGAGATCCTTGCACGTGACCCAATAATTGAGAAGTTAGTATGGGTAGATCTTTCGCTTGTTTTGAAAAACTCAATAAGAGATATTAAAAATCATAAGCAAAATCAAATTATTCGACTTGTCTTATTTCATTGGAAATTAATATTAAATCTCTTTAGTAATTTAGAAAATAACATTAATTTTTTATTGAACAATTCTATTTATTCACTTAACCAATCTAGTGTCAAATATTTCAAAAATATTGCGCATGGTACAAAGTGTTTGTACCTTCTTGGTTTTCATGAAGGGTATGAAATTACGCGATTTAAAGTTTTAGAGCATCCAACAAGAGATGCTTTCTACCGACGAAAATTCATTGATAATTACAAGGAAGACAAAATATTAGAAAAGGCCATATCGTTTGCAAAGAAATTTATTGATTCATTTGTTTTTGGTTCATCACCATTCAAATATTCTCCAGATGTTGGAGATCTCGCAGGTCGCAGCGTTCATTCAGTTCTAGATATTGATCCGAACAAATCATTATACGTATATTTTACCTCTTCCCCAGATGAGGAGTTGGCATCCGATATAATGAATGATGGCTTGTATGCTGGCAATACTATTCATCGGCAGCCTTACTCAGATGAGTTGCACGCCATCAAGGCTTTGGCTACTGAAACTAGAAGTCTTGGCGTCAATTTAATCGTTAGGTTCCATCCCCGCTTGGATATTGAAACGCGAGTACCACTCCGGAGTGATAAATATTTAGCATTAATTAAGGGTGTTGAAAAAATTAAATCAGAATTTTCACACGTATATATTATTGAGCCACAGCATGCAATTTCTTCTTATTGGTTGGCTGGATGGGCGGATAAGATTTTTTCCTTGAGATCTTCTATGGGCAACGTCCTGCCCCTTTTAGGCCTCCCTGTTGTTATGATGTCAGATAATCGCGGATCATATATTGCAGCCTTTGAGTCGCTTATCATGAAAGATCCATATCATTTCCCTCCTGTTCCTGAAGACAAATATATTGTATTTTCTAGATTTATGAGATTCATCCTTGGTTTTTATATTAGTAATTGTTTCGCTTCTTTCGGCGGCGAAGGATTCGATGACATCCATGTCATTGAGTTATATAGAAGTTCTGTTAATTCGGGTTATTCGAGTCTTGCTTTCATTTCTGATTCTTCAGCAGACTTTTATGGATCAATTTCAGTCGATACTGCTGCGCCAATACTTAATGAGTTTTTAATATATCTCATGAAAAATATGAAAGATATGTCACGTGGCCATGAATTTCCGGTTGTAAAATTCTACGCTGACTTGCTTCTATATATTGCAACTATCAATGATCAAACATTTCATGAATTAATTGATTGATTAGTTTATGCCAAAAGTTTTGCTGCCCTTGTTGCTCTGCCATTCTCCTTTGGGGCTTTTTAGAAGCAAGGTTAGGATGGGTTACTTTCTTGCTTTTTTGACAGTAAAAATGGTCCCTACGTTACCAGCAAGGGCTTCATCCTAGGCGCTTTCTGAACACATTACTGTTCTACAGTTGTTGTGCCACCACTATGACGCCAGCCTCAGCCTGAGACCCCCGCGCGATTACGCCCTGCTCGACTCGATCTTGAAGGCCGACTTGAGCTTACTTGAGCTTAATTATTTAGTTGCATCTTGCAGCTCCTTCTGTATGAAGCTGAATCCGAGAGCTGGGCCTTGCGCTGGACCTTTACCTACCTGCCACGCCAATAGCGGCTTTACAGCCTTGCAATATTGTTGCCTGGTAATCAATTTGGGTTTTGGAGAGTATGCAGCCTATGCCACTTGCGTTACCGATCCTACGGTGGCAGATCAATGATTGATAGAGCTGATGCTTCCGCGTTTTCTGCTGATGGATGTTTCGGCTGGTCGCTGTAACTTAGACCATTACTTTTTAAGTCTTAACCTGAGTTATTGCCCCATTTAGCTTCCACGTGTGATAATCCGTTTACTCCACCATTAGCGTCAACCTCAGCCTGCTATTCTGTATTCGATCCCAGCCAGTCTTTATACATAGCTGCCGCCGATGAATAGCCCCATCTTACTGATTGTGTGACGCTGCCCCCACACTCTGCGCGCGGTGATTGATGACGTCAGCTTAGTGTCGCCCACTTGCCTGTATGTGGCAGGCGACGCCCCCAACTCCCTGATGCTTTCCGGAAAGATGATGCTCTTGCCGCCACTCAGGTGGTCATTGCCAACTTAGCCGTATTGGCGCCGTTTTTGGAGTTTGCTGAAAAACCCAGCCTGCGCGAAAGTGGGGCAATCGCCCAGTCCAGATGCGTGGTCACTGGGAGCGAAGCGGCTCCCTGTTCTCCTACGTCTCGATCGAGGAGCGGATTCCGGCCAGCCATCCGCTGCGGCGGATCCGGAAGCTGGCGGATCAGGCCCTCGATTGGCTCAATCCGACCTTCTGTGAGCTCTACGCCGCAGAAGGACGACCCTCGGTGCCGCCGGAGCAGCTTCTGCTGGCTTCGTTGCTGCAGGCGTTCTACGGGATTCGCTCCGAGCGGCTGTTGCTCGAGCAGCTGCACTACAACCTGCTGTTCCGCTGGTTTGTGGGGCTGATCCCGGATGATCCGATCTGGCATCCCACCACATTCACCAAAAACCGTGAGCGCCTCCTCAATGTTCAGGTGATGGGGCGCTTCCTGGAGAAGCTGATGGGGGCACCAGAGGTCATGCCACTGCTCAACGATGAGCACTTCTCAGTGGACGGCACCCTGCTGCAGGCCTAGGCATCCCATACCTCCCTGGAGCGGATCGATGGAGAGGACGATCCACCGCCCCCGCCGTCAGGACCTGGCGAGGGTTTTGGGCAGCCCAAAGAGGGCAAAAAGCGGGCCAAGGTTGATTTCAGGGGCATCAAGCTCAGCAACAAAACCCACCGCTCCGGCACCGATCCGGACGCGCTGCTGGCCCGTAAGTCCAACGCCCATCCAGCACTACCCAGCTACCGGAGCTCATGGACAACCGCCATGCGCTGATCGTGGACTGCCGCGTCACCCAAGCGGTGGGCACTGGTGAGCGGGATGCTGCCAAAGCGATGGCGGCTGACATCCCTGGTGCCCACAAGAAAACCCTTGGGGCCGACAAGAACTACGACACCAGAGGAATGGTCGGCGAACTGAGGCGGATCGGCGTGACACCCCACGTCGCCCAGAACACCAGCCGCCCTGGTGGCTCCGCTATCAATAGCCGCACCACCCGCCACGAGGGCTATGCCCAATCGATCAACGCCCGCCGCGGCATCGAGAAGGTGTTCGGCTGGATCAAGCAGTGGGGTGGCCTGCGCCAGTTCAAACTGAGCGGCAACGCAAACGTCAGTGCGGTATTTGGCCTGCACGTGATCGCTTACAAACTGATCCGTCTGGGCAACCTGCTCAAACCGGCGATGGCGGCTGCATGAATAGGTGGTTGCCCAGAGGTGTGACCAGGCGGCAACGATCAGGGAGGCCCAACGGGACAAAATGCCTGAATTCGGTCTTTCTGAGCTGCTGATTCGCTGAAAACGAGCCCGAACGGGCCGCGAGCAGCTCTCCAGATGGAAAAGCGCGGCCATTCAGGAGTGTTTTCCGCAAACTCTTAGGATAGTAGCGGATAGATCCAGACCACCTCAGGTTGACGCCAGCAGCGAATGTGGCGACACCAACGGCGCGGATGGCGTGACGAGCCTGCTCGTAGACCTGGGCACGATGGCTGCAGTTTGTCATGGCCACGCTCTGGTAATGGGGAGGCCCCATCAGCCTTCTCACATCAGCCTTGACTGCCTCGCTGTAAGGACGCATCGATCGATTCCATCAGGCCCCCTGGTGGTGGAAGTGGTCGGGATGGAGAGGCGTCAACTTTCCTGGCAGAGGTGGCTCCGAGCGCCCCCAGCGAAGCCGAGAATATCGCCGCCACCCAAGCTGATCGAGCACGCGATTAACTGGTCCTGTCAGATCGAGCGTCTCTAATCCTATGTCAACCAAGGCTGCCTCCTCGGTTTGGGTAGCTCGTTTACTTACCTTTCCTAGCAGCAGCAGAAGGCCATCAACTTGGATGCCATGGACATTAGCAGTCTCGACTTGTTCCCCTATCCACCGCCCAGCCAAAGCAATTACGTATGGGGTCCCCAGTTCAGTAGCATTTGATGTTAATCTTCTGTACAAAGACTATAAGCTCGTAACGGATCAAAGCAGGCTGTATGGAAATGAATAGCGGCAGTAAATCTAGAACGGTAATTTGTGTATTTGCGTATAAGAGGCCCGATCATCTCCGTGCCTGCTTTTCTGCGCTTCTTAAGAACGAAGAAGCAAGGTATTTGGATCTTTGGGTGTACATTGATGGACCCAGGCAGCTGTCTGATGAATTTGTCCATCAAAAGGTTCTCAATGTCTGCAAGGAACCCTGGCCATTTTTAGGTTTCAAGCTTATTCAGCGTGAATCAAATCAAGGGCTATACAAGTCTCTTACAAGTGGAATTTCTGAAGCTCTTTGTGATTACGACAGTGTTATTGTTATCGAGGATGACATCGAGGCGTCTCCATTTTTAATCAGATATTTTCTTGACGGGTTGCGCTTATACCTTGATGAAAAAGATGTAGCCTCAATCCACGGCTATACTCCACCCATCAATCAGCAACTGCCAGAGTCCTTCTTCTTGCGTGGTGCAGACTGCTGGGGCTGGGCAACCTGGCGCGATCGTTGGGATCTCTTTCGGCATGACTCAGCAGCAATGGCTCAGGAGATCCGCGATCGAGGCCTCGTTCACGAATTCAATCTCAACGGAAACTACGATTACTTAGGAATGCTGGATGCGCGGGCCGCCGGGGTGAATAACAGCTGGGCAATCTGCTGGCATGCCAGCTGTTTCCTTGCAGATAAACTAACTCTGTATCCGGGTAAATCGCTTGTAAAAAATATCGGTCTTGATCGAAGTGGGGAGCATTGCGGGCCTTCCAAAGTGATGGCAACAGAAGCTTCAAAAAACCCTGTTCAAGTAGCAAAGATTCCTGTTGAAGTAACCCCCAGTATCTACTCCAAATACTGCAATCACTTCTCCAGCAATAGCCCTAGCAATCTGCCATTAAAAGCGATTGCAGCCAAGATTAAGAATAAGTTTCTTCAGCTTGTCAATAAAAATAATCATTCTCGACTTGCATTGATCGGACCTTACGATTCCTATGAAGAGGCCGCTCGGCATTCCTCTGGATATGAAAGTAAGGTTATCTTGGATAAGGTGTATAAGGCTGTAGTTGATGTACTTGAAGGCAATTTCGCTTACGAAAGAGATGGCACTGCCTTTGCTATGCGTCCATCGATTGATCATCTCCGACGTCTTCTAAGCACTTACCTCAAGGACAATGACGTGATCGTTGATTTTGGTGGCGGGCTCGGCGGTGCCTTTGTCAATAATCGTGATTTATTCGGCCATTTGAATCATTATATTGTTGTTGAGCAATCTAATTTTGTAGAGGCCGGCCGTGAACTCGTTCAAAAATATGGCCTGCAAATTCAGTTTGTTAATAACCTTTCCTGTCTATTTGACAAGCTTGATGTAATTATTCTTTCTAGTGTTTTGCCGTACATTCCTGGTGCAGAGCAGGTATTACAGGAAGTCGCGAAGCTCCTCCCAAGAGTCATTATTATCGACAGAACAGCTTTCGCTATTAATCCCTTTTCACAGAAATGGTGGATACAACACGAGCCTTCCTACTATCAAATTCCAATTAGCTATCCTATACGGCCTATGGCTCAAGAGGTCATATTGAGATTTCTAGGGCAATACTCGGTCCTCGAGAGATGGAAAAATCCATTTGATGCAGATTTTCCTCCTCATGGCGGGCTATTGTTATACCGCCGCGATTAGAGATCTTGCTGCCGTCTATCTCGGGATTTGCTAATTGCTTAACAGCTCTTCTTGGTTATTCTTATCCCTTGGCACGGTCTGCGTTAAGAGCCGAAAATAGACTTACAGCTACTTGCCTTAACAAATTCAAGAATCTTGATATTGCCTGTGGCTCAATGCTGTACCGAGGCTTCTTTTCAGATACCACTTCCTAATATGGATTGGAAATTGATCAGCCACGAAACAGAATTAATACAAATGTCACGCATTGGTATGACGGCAAATTTTTCCCCCTTGCCGACAAAACTTACAGCGGTGTAATTAGCTCCCAGGTTCTGGAGCATGCATTTGAGCCTAAATTGCTTCTTTCGGAAAGCTATCGCGTGCTTGTGCCTGGGGGCAGCTTGCTGCTCACAATCCCATTCTTCTGGCCAGAGCATTAACAGCCCTACGACTCCCAACGCTTCACAAGCTTTGGCTTGATCAGCAGACTAGAGAAACTCGGTTTTAAAAAAAATCTTAGTGGTAAAAACAAACTCGGACTTGTCTTGTCTGATGCAAAATGTGATTGCAAGGGCTCAAAGCTACGCAAGGCGCTTCTACGGCCGGCTTGCAATACTTTGGAGGCTGGTCATTGTTTCTCCTTTCGTGATGATGAATCTTGTAGGATATTTGTGTCACAATCTCCTTCAGGTTAAGAAAAATATAGCCAAAGCTGAACTGTATCTAGGTCTTGTGGTTCTCTCTAAACGTTAATGAATATGCTGATCACAGGCGGGCTTGGTTTTATCGGTAGCAACCTTGCTCGACGGCTAGTCAACGAAGGCAACCAGGTTACATTGCTTGATAGCCTAATTCCGGAATACGGCGGCAATCTTGCCAATATTGCTGATATTCAAGGCCAAGTTCGCGTCAACATTAGTGATGTCCGTGACCCATTCGCCACTCGAGAACTGCTCAAGGGTGTCGATGTGGTCTTCAACTTGGCGGGTCAGACCAGTCACGCCGATTCGATGACGGATCCCTTCACCGATCTCGACATCAATGCCAAGTCGCAGCTGGCTTTGCTGGAGGCTGTCCGCAAGGTCTGCCCGGAGGCCGTTGTCGTCTTTGCCTCAACGCGCCAAATCTATGGCCGTCCGCAGTATCTGCCGGTAGATGAACAGCACGCCATCCGGCCGGTCGATGTCAATGGTGTCAACAAGGTGGCAGGCGAGCAGTTTCACCTCCTATACCACGACGTATATGGGATACGCACCACAGCGCTGCGGCTCACCAACACCTATGGGCCAGGTATGCGGGTGCGCGATGCCCGCCAGACCTTTCTTGGCATTTGGATCCGCAACTTGCTCCAAGGCCACCCCATCCTCGTGTTTGGGGATGGCAAGCAACTCCGGGATTTCAACTACGTGGACGATGTCGTCGATGCCCTGATAAGGGCCGCTGCAACACCAACCTGCTATGGGCGTGCCTACAACCTCGGTAGCCCTGAGGTGGTTGATCTGGCCACCCTCGCCCAGAGCCTCTGCGGTCTAGAACCAGAAGCCACGTGGCAACTCGTGCCCTTTCCCCCTGAGCGCAAGGTGATCGACATCGGCGATTACTACAGCAACCATTCCTGTGCCACCGAGCTGTTGGGCTGGCAGCCCACCATCGGCTTGGAGGAGGGGCTACGCCGCACGGTGGCGTACTACCGCCAGTATCTTCCTGCCTACCTCTGAGGCCGTACCCGTGAGCAGCGCCCCGATTCCTTTTAACGATTTTCAGCGGGAGCCCGAGGCTCTGATTCAAGCGCAGCTGCGAGCCACCGAAGCCGTGCTTCGCTCAAGCTGGTGGGTTCTCGGCCAGCAGGTGCAGGCTTTTGAGCAGGCCTGGGCAAACTACTGCGGCACCACAGGTGCTATTGGCGTGGCCAACGGCCTGGATGCCATCGAAATCGGCCTGCGCTCCCTCGCCATCGGCACTGGTGATGAGGTGATCACCACGGCTCTCACTGCCTATGCCACTACCTTGGCTATCCAACGTTGCGGCGCCACTCCGGTCTTTGCCGAGATTGATCCTTCCACAGCCTGCCTTGATTCAGCATCTGTGGAACGCTGCATCAGCCCCGCCACCCGTGCCGTGCTCGTGGTGCACCTCTATGGGCGTGCCGCCAACCTGACGGACCTGCATCAGATCTGCGCTCGAAGAGGGCTTCTGCTTTTGGAAGACTGCGCTCAAGCCCATGGCGCACACCATGCCGGCCGGCCTGTGGGCAGCATCGGATCCTTCGGAGCCTGGAGCTTCTACCCCACCAAGAACCTCGGTGCCATCGGCGATGCCGGCGCTCTCACCAGCTCAGATCCGGGCTTGCTGGCCAAGGCCAAGCAGCTCCGCAACTACGGCCAGAGCGATCGCTATCACCACGATCTCCCTGGCCTGAACAGCCGTCTGGATGAGCTTCAGGCTGCGCTGCTCCTGGAGCGCCTTCCCCATCTCCAGACCTGGACCGAACGCCGCCGCAGCATCGCCTACAGGTATTGGCATGAGATCACCAACCCTGAACTCGAACTGCTTGAGCCCCCCAGCGACCCAAACAGCCACGTCCACCATCTGTTTGCGCTGCGCACGCCCCGCCGTGACGTACTGCAGAGCCACCTCGAGGCGGCTGGCATCAAGACCTTGATCCACTATCCGGTTCCCTGCCACCAGCAGCAGGCTTTGGGCGCCCACCGCATCGATCCGACTGGACTGATGATTACCGATCATCATGCCGCAACATGCTTGAGTCTGCCCATTCATCCGTTCCTCTCAGACGAGGATGTGGATCGGGTCATCGCCGCCTGCAACAGCTTCTCTTGACCGAGCACTACGTCACCCTCTTCGACAGTGTCTTCCTCCCCCAGGGATTGGCACTGCACCACTCCCTGCTGGAGCACGGTGGCGACTGCGTTCTTTGGGTGCTGTGTCTCGACCATGCGTGCATCCAGACGTTGCAACGCCTCGATCTCCCGCAGATGCGGCTTCTGAATCTCGCCGAGCTTGAAACCGCAGAGCTCCTGGCCGTCAAGCCAGGCCGAAATAGAGCCGAATATTGCTGGACGCTGACACCATGGTCGATCCAATGGGTGCTTGAAGCCGAACCAATCGCTCATCGGGTGACCTATTTGGATGCTGATGTTTTCTTCTTGAACAGCCCTTCTCCAATCTTTGCTGAATTCGAGTCAAGCGGTCGTGGAGTATTGATTACAGAGCACGGATACGCACCAGAATACGATCAAACACCCACCTCAGGTAAATACTGTGTTCAATTTCTTACCATTTGTAGCTACACGGGAATACCAGTTCTCGAATGGTGGCGTGATCGGTGCCTCGAATGGTGTTTTGCAAGATCTGAAAATGGTCTTTTTGGCGATCAAAAATACTTAGAAAGTTTTCCAGTTTTATTCCCCAGCTTGTTCTATGAGATTGGTGCTGATTCTCGTTTTCAGGGCCCTTGGAATGCAAGCATCTGTCCATTTTCTAAGGCTATTGCCTTTCATTTTCACGGCCTGCGAATCATTGATTACCGCTTGATAAATATCAGTACTTATTCATTGCCTACCCCCCATTTGCAGTACGTCTACTTGCGGTACTGCCTATTGCTACAAAAAATTATTCAAAAATATAGTCTTCCTTTCGCTTCGCAAGGAGTTAAGCCTTCGGGGCTTTCATTGTTTGCGTTACGATTTAAGCATCTCCTGGCAAAACACTTTTTTGCTCATCATATCTCGCCGAAATGGTTTTGCAGTTCTATCAGGCAATCCAGCTTTAAATTTATTTAAATCTTGTTTGCCTACATTTGCATGCTTTTGCGCTATATTCAAATTCTAGATACTTGATTAGCATGCAGCAAGTTTCATTGTCTGTTGTGACTCCTTCCTTTAACCAAGGTCGTTTCATTGGCGAAACACTGCATTCATTACAAGTGCAATCTCCTCAGAATCTTCAGCATATTATTGTCGATGGTGGCAGCAATGATGAGACCCTAGAAGTTATTTCTCGTTATCGCCCTCTGCCGCATATTCTTATTTCAGAATCTGATCTTGGTCAGTCTGATGCCATTAATAAAGGTTTATCTTGTGCGTCTGGTGATGTTTTTAATTGGCTTAATAGTGATGATCTCTATGAGCCAGGTTCTTTAGAGGTCGTGTCCAACTGTTTCTCTAATCCGCTTGTCAAAGTTTTATGCGGCAAGAGTATTATTTTTGGGGCTTCAAGTCTATCTGTAACATCTGGAACGGATGTGTATTCAGGTAACTTAGCGAAAACAATTGGCTTTGCAAGAGTTGATCAGCCTGAAACCTTTTTTAGACGTCAGCTCGTCCTTGATGCTGGTGGGCTTGACATTCGTCTTCACTATGTCATGGACCGTCATCTTTGGATTAAGGTGCTTTTAAATAATGGCTTAGATGGCATACTTCAGATTGATGATATACTCGCACGCTTTCGGCTTCATCCTGCTTCTAAGACTGTCTTCTCTGCGCATAAGTTTGTATTGGAAAATCGACAACTTTTTGCTGGATTATTATTTAGTCTTGGCTATCGTGATCTTGTTGCCCGTTTTCTTCGTGATACTGAGCTTCCTTTTTTGGATGACCTCTTTGGTGATCTTTCAACGAGATCTGACGCTGACGCTATCGCGGCTTATGTCTTGCTAAATGCATTTCTTGAGGCCTATGCCCAAGATGATTATTTGCGGGCACGGTGGCTTCGTTCGGTACTTAATTCTGCCTGCCTTGCCATTGAGGATCAACAACATTACAAGAAAATCTGCTTCCGCTTGGATTATTTGCCAAAGCCTTTAAAGAAGATGTGGAATCGTAGGTATAAGCAATAGCCGATGGATCAGCATTTGGTTTCTGTAGTCATTCCGGCCCATCGTGCCTTCAGGACCCTCCCTCAGACCCTGAGCTCGGTTCGTTCCTCTTCTTTGGTGCCATCTGTCATTCTCGTTGAGGATGGCATTGTTGATCGCACCGCTGAGCTTCTTGATAATGATCCCAACATTTTCCATATTGCGAATCTATCTCCACGTGGAGCTGCATCGGCACGCAATCAAGGCCTTGAAAGGGTTGTTACGCCTTATGTGATTTTTCTTGACTCAGATGATCTGATTAGTGCTGATCTCTTATGCAGTGCCACCCAAGTGCTGGATCAATCTGGGGCTGATGTGTGTCTCACTCCATGGTCTTTTCACGATCAGGATAGGCCTATAGGTACTGTTAAAATCCCTCAGAACGCTGGCAATCGAAAGCGTGTTCTTGATTGGTTGTTAAATGTTTGTCAGCCACCTTGTTCAGTTGTTTGGCGTGCTTCGTCTCTGCGCAAGCTTGGTGGCTGGATGGACTCATTTGGATATAACGATGATGCTGAGTTGATGTTGCGCTCTTTCATGGCAGGAGTTGTTGTATCAGTCAGCTCACAAGGCTGTGGATTTTATGTACAGCATCATTCGTCTGATCGTTTGAGCCGTAGTTCAGCCGATAAGGTCCATGGCTCTAATGATTACCTATATCAGCGAGTCTGCGACTTCTTGTCTGCTGTAGAGGAGTCAGATGCCCAGCATGTCCTGGGTTTGTTTTGTTATGAACAGGCCAGGCGCCAGTATCGAGAAGGTAATCTGCATCTCGGCCAAACTTGGTTGGCTCGTTCACGTCAGCATGGATACGCCGGTCATCGTGGCACCCTTTCCCATCGTTGTCTTGTCCGTTTGCTTGGTTTGCCGTTGAAGGAACGTCTTGCGGGGCTCCGCGATTCTCATCCTTTGCTGCGTCACCGTTTTGGCTGAGCCTCGTGTGGCACTCCTGATTCCCGATCTGCGTTGTGGTGGGTTGGAGCGTCTGAGTCTTGACTTGGCCTCTTGTTGGCTTCAGGCTGGTGTCCAGGTCGATCTCCTGCTCTGTCAGGTTCAGGGCGAGCTACTGACCAGCATCCCTTCCGGTGCTCGCGTCATTGGTTTACGTGCAACGCGTCTAAGACAACTTGTTTCTCCGTTACACCGCTATCTGACGGAGGAGCCTCCCGATCTGCTGTGGGCTCATCTGTGGCCATTGACATCCATTGCCGTAATCCCCTGGCTGCTTGCCGGCAGGCCCTGCCCCCTTTGGCTGGCTGAGCACACCACGTTGACGTGGTCTGCACGCTACGAGCTCCAGCTACCGACATGGCTGGTGTCGTTGGTGCTACGTCTGACCTATCCATGGGCCACAGGGCTGACTGCAGTCTCTTCGGGCGTCGCTGAGGATCTCGTCGGCCTGGGTGCTCCTTCATCCAGGCTTTCGGTAGTTCCCAATCCGGCTGCTGTCGGTCGCTCTGCACAGCGTTTGTTTGCGTTGGAGTCCAGAAGTCTGTGGAGTATGCAGCCTACCCATAAGATTCTATCTGTAGGAAACCTCAAGGAACAGAAGAATCACGCACTCCTGCTGGAGGCCCTTTCATTGGTTTCTTGTGATTTGCCTGTTGAACTGGTGATTCTTGGTGATGGCCCCTGTCGCGCGGCTCTTGAGCAGCGTATCCATCATCTCGGTTTGCAGGGTCAGGTGAGCATGCCCGGTTTTGTCTCCGATCCATCACCTTGGTACCGCAGTGCAGATTTGTTTGTGTTGAGTTCTAGTTGGGAAGGATTTGGCAATGTCTTGGTCGAAGCAATGGAGTGTGGCTTGCCTGTTGTCAGCACCGATTGCCCAAGTGGTCCAGCGGAGATTCTTGGGGATGGTCGTTTTGGCACTTTGGTAGAACCAGGCAATCCATTGGCCTTGGCAAAAGCCATTCAGCAGGCGCTGACTGCGCCTGTAGATCGTGAGGCTCTTGTCAGACGCTCTCAGGATTTTGCCTGCAGCACGATTGCTGAGCGTTATCTGAAGCTCTTCGGGATATCCCATCATGCGTAAGTCGTTCGGGGTTTGTCCGTTGTGCGGTGGAAAGCCAAAGGGTCTTGCTTTCCCTTATCGCATCCGTTATCAGGACAATCTCTTTCACTATGTACGATGCTGTCAATGCGCCACTGTTTATGTGAGTCCCGTGCCTGACGCTATCACGTTCGAGTCGATGTATGCACCTGAGGCCTACCATGACTTACACTATGGATTGGATGTTGATCTTTTGGCCTACCAGAAGTCTATCAGTCTTCTGAATACCTTTGCTCTGCCCGGGTGCGGCATTCTTGACTTCGGCTGTGGTGCTGGTCATTTCCTGTTGGCCTGTCGTTTGCAGGGCTTTCGTTGTTTTGGAGTGGAGTTCTCACGTGATGCTGCCCGAGCTGCGGCTCAATGCTCAGGTGTCGCAGTTGTGTCTGTAGCTGATTGGCTGTCTTCTGATTCCGTGATGTTGTTTGATGCTATTCATCTCGGTGATGTATTGGAGCACCTGCCCGACCCAGCTGGAACACTTAAGCAGTTGCTTGCTGCTCTGAAGCCCAATGGTTTGCTCTTCTTTGAGGGTCCTTTAGAAGAAAATGCTTCTCTTGTGCTTTGGGCCTCTCGAAGTGTAGGCAGGCTTAATCGTTTTCTTAGGCCGACGCTTGTTGGCGAAGGAGTGCCAACTCATCTCTTCCGCACACATTCTAAGGCCCAAAAAGCTTTTTTCAACCGTTTGATTCCCCATGCCATTGAGTTGTATTGGGAACTGGATGAGTCGGGCTGGCCTTATGCGTCTGGTGGCCGGGTGAAGCGCATGATTGCGTCTCTGGCTCGGAGGGTTTCTCTGGTCCCTGTCATTGGTTCGATGTTTGGCAATCGTTTTCGTTTGATTCTCAGGGTGCCATGACAGGGTCGCTTCTTCCAGGTGTGCTCTATCTCACTCGAAACGGTTTGCTGGAGCCCTTAGGACAGAGTCAGATTTTTCCCTACCTCAAAGGGCTGGCAACACGGCGCTCTATTACACTGATTACTTTTGAGAAGTCTAGCGATTGGTCAGATATTTTGTCTGTTGATCGCATGCGCAAGGACTGTGAAGACTGCGGAATACGTTGGTTGCCTCTCTCCTTTAGGAGCCGTCCCCGCGGGCTCGCGCCCCTGTTTGGCATCGTTCAGCTTTTTCTGCTCGCTCTTTGGCAGTTCCATTCTACACCCCGACCCATTCTTGTTCATGCGCGCTCCTATGCGCCTGCAGCTGTTGGTCTTTTGCTCAGGCGGTTCATGGGTGCGGCTCTGATCTTTGACATGCGGGCCCTCTGGCCCGAAGAGCTGATTGCTGCCAACCGCCTCCGTCGCGGGAGCTTGCTGCACGTTTTGCTGGTGCAGCTCGAACGGTCTGCCCTGGCCAGCAGTGATGTTGTTGTGTCGCTGACGCATGCTGGACTCGAACACCTCCAGCTTTGTTATCCACGGGTACTGGTGCAGCAACAGCGACTTACTGTAATCCCCACTTGCGTTGATCTTGATCGATTCACGCCACAGCCAGATGTTGCCCCGTTGGCCCATGGAACACTGGGCACCTTATTGAGTGGTTGGTTTCTTCTCGACTGGCTGAGGACCTGGTTTGTTGCGGTTCACTCCGCTGATGCCCAGGCCTCACTGCGGATCCATAGCCGTGAACCCGAGGATCTTGTTCGCCGCGCCTTGCAACTACCCCAGCAGCAGCAGCACTTGCTCCATGTGTCAGCTCTGGACTCGCAGGCGGTGCCCAGTGCCATTTGCGCTTTCAAAGCGGTGGCGATGTTTTTCACTCCAGGTGTTGCCAAGTGCGGTAGCAGCCCCACCCGACTGGCGGAGGTTCTCGCTTGTGGCGTGCCTGTGGTCGCCAACGATGGGGTTGGTGATATGGGTGCTGTGATTCGTGAACACAGAGTTGGTGTGCTGGTGTCGTGCGCGACGCCCCAAGCCATGGCTGCCAGCCTTGTCGAGTTACAGGAGCTGCGCCGCGATCCTGATCTAGCCCAACGCTGCCGCCGCACGGCCATCGAGCTTTTTTCGCTGGAACGCGGCACGGCGGCCTATGAACGCCTGTACCGCAGCCTGGGGGCCTGATGATTAGCCCCACGCATCACTAATTTTGGGTAGTTTGCACTGATGAGATTCCTTCGTATCGCCCACATCAAGCAATCAGTCTTGATGGTTTTGTTTACTGTATTGCTCTTCGACATGGCAGCTGCTTTGTCTTTGCGTAAGCAGCTGCAAGGCATATTTAGATTCTTTCTTGATGATCCTATCGCGAGAGCGCGTAAGTTGTGGCCTGGCAATTATCATGAATATAATAGTCAAGATGGATTTGATATTTCGCCTAATTCTCCTAGAGTATAAGTATAAATACCAGAAGAATCAACACCATCTTTTCTTTGGTCGAATTCTCTTGGCTGTTATGATTCAGAGCCGTCTCCTCGGCGGCGATATCATATTTACTTGACTGGTGATAGCTTTACTTGGGGTTATGCCCCGTTTGACAAATAATTTGAAACCATACTTCAGGCGCTCGTTGCAAAGCCAGTTCTTGAATGTGGCATAACCCATTCCGGCCAAATTCATCAGTTTAACAAGTTTAAGAGAGTTGTAAGGCAGCTTGGCTATTATCCGCCCGTAGTTGTTGTCAATGTTGATCCTAATGATCTTGATAATGACTTTTCCCATCCCCACAGTATTGCATTTGGGTCCGTGCTTGTTGATCAAGTTAAGATTGCTCGCCTTAGTGACGGCACCTTTAGGCGTATGCAATTACCGCTTGATGAGTTAAAAAGTCGCTACCAGAGTGCCAATTCTGACGCTTCCCGTGGCTATAAGCTGTATGATCCGAGGCGATGGAGTGCGTCTGCGATCGTTGGAATGGAGATTATAAAATATGTTAAATCACTATTCTTAGCTCTCCCCTCGCATTTTTATCGCTCCCGTCCTTCTGGAAAGCTTGCGACTGCACATTCATCTGTTCAAGTATTTATCCCGATATATGGACCTACTGCGCTTGTTGATCGACATCGCTATCCCATTTATTCAACTTTGGCCGAGAGAAATCGCCAAATTATTAGCAAATGGGTGGATGATAGTAATCGTAACAATTACAAACTGTATTTCTCGTTTGTTAGCCCATCGCAAGTCTATGCAGCTTCCTTTGAGATGTTTATTGAGTCAGTCGGCGCTCGATATTGCAACTTTCCACATTATTTGACCGCAAAAGGTTTGAATCAATTGCTCTTAACATGGAAGCATGACGGGCATTTTAATATTGAAGGTAATAGTGTTTACGCGCAGTCTCTTGCTGAATGCTTGGCCAGGTAATATTGGGGTAATCGCTAATGATGTCCAGGTATTATGTGTTTTTCGAGGCAACATATTTACATGGCATGCTTAATGATTTTGTGTCACATGTTTGAGTTAAGTTTGTTATAGTAATGGTCGTTATTTTTGTCCCGGTCGTGACCAAGTCTAAATCAAGTCTAGCCCCCCAAGTAGAGGTGCTGGCCTGTCGTTTGTTGCTTGCGGCCAACGATGGCTTCAGTGATGTGGGAGCTGTCATTCGCAGACGCTGGGTGCGCCTCTTGGTGCGACTGGCTTCACCACAGGACAGAGTAGACAGCATTTGGGACCTCGAGTGGATGCACAGCGGCACGGCGGCCTATGAACTCCTCTACCGAATCCTGGGAGTCTGATGATCGGCTTCGCGCTTTATGGGCCACAGGCTGCAAGCCATCGCGTCCGTTTAGCACAGTACGGCCAAGTGCTGCATCAAGACGGCATTCGTCTTCATGTCGACTCCTTGCTTGGAGATGTTTACGTTCAGGCCCGTTATGGCCAAGGCTCTTCGCTGGGGCTTGGCTGGCTGCTAATGCGCGCAGCCCTGCGGCGCTTGATGCTGCTGATGCGCCTGCGCCTGGGGCTGCTTTCCAAGCCCGTCTGGCTGTATGCCGAGCTCTTCCCCCTGGTGCCAGCCTGGCTCGAATTGCTGTTGCTGCCGAGCCCATATGTGCTGGATCTCGACGATGCTTTTTATCTGAAGTACCGCACTGGCATGCTGCGGCTGCTGGCCCCACTGCTGGGCGCTAAGTTTGATCGCCTGATTGAGTCGGCCGCAGCCGTCACCGCCGGCAGCAGCGAGCTGGTGAGCTATGCCGCGCAGTTCAACAGCAATGTGCTGTTGCTGCCGTCGGTGGTCGACACCGATCACTACCGCCCCGCCCGGGCAGCTGGCACTGATCTGGAGCGGCCTTTCACGGTGGGTTGGATTGGTTCACCGTCGACGGCGCCCTATCTACAGTTGCTTGAGGGGCCATTGACTCAGCTGGCCCGCGAGCAACCCCTCCGCCTACTCGTGATTGGGGCTGACTGCCCTCCAATCTCTGGAGTGCAGGTGGAGCATCACCCCTGGGATGCCGCCACCGAAGTTGGCTGGATTCAGCAATTTGACGTGGGGGTGATGCCGTTGCCCAACACCCCCTGGACCCGCGGCAAATGTGCCTACAAGCTGATTCAGTGCATGGCCTGTGGCGTGCCGGTAGTGGCCTCACCAGTGGGAGCCAACGTCGAAGTGGTTACGCCCGACACAGGTTTCCTGGCTGCTGATGCCGCCGCCTGGCAACAGGCCCTGCGCACCATGCGCGACGACCTCGCCCTCAGGCGCCAGCTCGGCATGGCGGCACGTCAACGCGTGCAGCAGCACTACAGCCTTCAGGTCACAGCGCCGGTCCTGGTTCAGTTGATCAAAAGCCTGGGATGAAGGCCCTGCTGCGCCTGGTGGCCAATGCCATGGCTCTGGCCAAGGCTGCCTGGTGTTCCAGAACGCCCAGGCCTTGCGGCGTCAGGGTCTTTCTTGACCTTCATGATGCTGCTCTGGCCAAAGATCTGGCCGTGGTGATATTGGCCCTGGCCCGTCAGAACTGCGAACTCAGGGTGCGCTTGAACCCTAGGTTGTTGGCCGGGTTCACCGGCCTGGGGCGCCAGCTGTTGCTGGCCAGTCGTCCACTGCCTTGGTCGCCATGGCAGAGGCCTCGTGCCCAGGAGCGTGTGTGGTGTGATGAGCCGCAGCGTGCGCGCCAGCACGGTTGGCAGCTGCTCTACCCCGAGGCGCGCCTGCCCGCAGGCCACCCGGTGCACCGCTTGCAGGTGGGAATGCATCCTTCGCTGTTGGTTGAAGAGCAAGCCCTGCTGGCGCTGCACACCACCAGGGTGACGACCCGTTTGGCGCGGGTTTTTTTTTCGGGTAACACCGATCCCCAGGCCTATGCCAATACCGCCATGGCCTGCCATTACGGCGTACCCACGCGCTTGCAGATCATCGAAGCGCTGCTGTCGCCCAGCTGGCCTGGCCCGAGCCCGGTGGTGCTGCGCACGGCCTCGGATCTGCAGCGGTTCCTGCAGGGCGCCTTTGCTGATGATCTGGTGGTGGCCCAGTGGCGCTGGTCACCCCAGTCGAGCAGCGGTCTGGAGTGCCGCATCCCCAATGACCGTTGGCTCGAGGTGCTGGCTTCGGTTGAATACTTTCTCGCCTGCCCTGGCATTCGCACCCTCGACTGCCACAATCTGGCTGAAGCCCTGGCCATGGGAGCCACCCCAATGTTGCCGGCCAGTTCCCATTGGCATGGCATTTTCGAGAATGGGCGCAATGCACTGTTGTTTGAAGGTCTGAATGATCTGCCCGATGCCATGACGCGAGCTTTTGATGGGCATGCACCTCAGCGCAATGTCGCCATGACCACCTACCAGGAACACTTCTCTCTCCAAGCTATTGCTCAGTCCTTCACCGATCCCAAGCTGTCGTCTGAAGTTGTGATCAGTCCCTACCAGGAGGTTTATGTTCCCTATTGATTTCCCTCCGTTGTC